>Ga0129309_1000628_pt1 | contig 25311 bp, 24 predicted proteins | sample L1105metagenome_FD_94439 | JGI IMG/M metagenome (GOLD analysis project Ga0129309, IMG submission 94439) | Ring-tailed lemur group fecal microbial communities from Wisconsin, USA - L1105 metagenome | ecosystem: Host-associated > Mammals > Digestive system > Large intestine > Fecal | place: USA...
ACATTAAACTTTGGTCGGGATAATGCGTTTAGGAGGCTTCTTATAGATGTATTTTATTACAACGAAAAGAATGTTGGAAGTGTGCTTTTCAGCACACCCCAACATTCAGTATAGAACCTTTTTGTTGATGGCGGTGACCCGTGCGCGGAGCGTGCAGATTATCGTTTTTGGCGCCCCCTAATTGATGGTGGTTCGCACTATGGACGATTTCGATTTTCAATTTTTCGGCTGGCATTGAATGGGTTTAGATGATTTTTAGAGAACCGTGTGGTATTTTATTGCTTAGAAACAATAAATACTATATAGAAGGAGATTCTTATGAAAAAGAAAACATTGGCACTATTGCTGATCACTGGGGCTGTGTTTCTAAATACAACGCCCTGCTTTGCCGCTTCACAGTCCATCAAGGTTTCTGTGTCTGAAAGTTCTGATAAGGGCGGCTATTCCCAACTTCCTGCCCCGGAGACCGTTCTAAAAGATACTGGCTTTTCTCCCAAGCTGCCCGTTTCTCTGGCCGGCAGTTTCGAATTTGACAGCGGCCGAATCACAGAGTCCTCCACTCTGGATGCAAATGGTAATGTGACAAACCGCCTCAAAGGTATCAGCTTTAACTATGTGCAGACTAAAAACAATACTACAACATCAGTCAGTTTCAGCGCCGAACCGGATATAGGTCAGACTTCGGCTAAGGATACTGTCGGCACAAAATACGGTGAATTAACTTTGTACTACAGTGATAAACAGGCCAATTCCGTGTCATGGGCGGAAAATGGAGTTTTCTACATGCTGATGGATGTCAATAAAAAGATTTCAAAAGATGAACTGCATAAAATGGCTAAGGAGATTATTGATATAAAACAGGAAAAGCAGTAGAAAACACATCTACATAATTCTATGGTCACATACTCCTTTTATCGGGGGCTCGTCATTACGACAGTCCTCGTATTGAAGAAATATAATTGGGGTGGCAGCCTCATGTCCGTCCATCAGTTAACTGTATTTGCATTGGACATTCATAAAACAAGGGCAGAAGAAAAAACATTTCAACTGCCCGTTTTTTCACTATTCTGTTTTATTTCTGTATCATCCATATGTAATTAACAAAGTATATTAATGCACCAGATTACAAACGGCTGATAAAACACATCAATTAAAAAGGCTCCTACAATCGGCACTATGATAAGCGCTTTACGTGATACCCCATACTTGGTATGAATGGTTGTCATATTGGCTACGGCCGTTGGTGTTGAACCGAGATCATGACCGATAAGTCCTGCCGACATAACGGCAGCATCGTAGTTTTTCCCAAGAATACGGAATACAACAAAATAAGTGAGAAGCAGCAGTATGACAGTCTGCGTGCAAAGGACGATTAACAGCGGCAGCGCTAATTCGGCCAATTCCCACAGCTTGAGCGTCAGCAGCGCCATGGACAGGTACAAGCCCAGACTGATATCACCGACCCGATCATTGAAATCAATGCTGAAATTGTAAAAATGAAACTTTTCATTTAAGTTTCGGACCAAGACGGCGAAGAACATGGCTCCGACATAGGTGGGGATAGCCATGCCGATTAAACCGCCTAAATAACCGACAATCATGGAGCCCATTGTCATACAGAGCATCAGTGCGGTAAGATTTTTCATGGTGTTGGCATAATCCATTTCGATATGCTGTGCACCGGCGTCATATCCGGAGGTATCAATTTGGAAACCATCATCATTATCGGGCGTCAGATTATAACGTTCTATCAGCCGTCTGCCCAGAGGACCGCCGACGAGGCTGGCGACGATTAATCCAAAGGTAGCGGAAGCCAAACCGACCAGACTGGCTCCGGGGTACCCCATGGCTTCCAGAGTCTGTCCATAGGCGGCAGCGCCTCCATGCCCGCCAACCAGTGCAACAGGACCGGAGACAATACCGTACGCGGCGTCAAGTCCAAGAACCGGTCCAAGAAACACACCGATACCAGTCTGGAGGACAGTGATCAGTACATTTACAAACCAGTAGATAAATAAAAGCTTGCCGCCTGTTAAAAGAACTTTCAGGCTGGCCCCGAGGCCGACCGTCGTGAAAAAGGCCAACATAAATACTGTCTGTAAAGAGGCGTCGAATACCAGATTTATTCTACCGCTCATGAAGAATAAACAGTTTAGAAAAACGAAAAGAAATCCGCCGATTACAGGTGCCGGAATACAAAATTTTTCCAGAAAATAAACTTTGCTTTTAATCCAGTAACCAATCAACAGCAGGATTGCCCCCAGGGTCATTGTACCGACACTGTCAAATGACAAAGTGAAAATTGAATCTGCAAGCTGCATTTCCATAAATACTACCTCCTTTTTTCTGTCGAATTAGATAAGAATTTCTACTATATGTAGTTAAATTATATCGATTTTATTTGATTCTGCAAGACAAAATGTGTGAAAATTCTGTAAATATTTCAATGTTATTTTATTTGTGCTAATTTTTTGAAAAAAATAAAAAGATAAAAGAGGCATTCTGCACCCGGTCCATATTACGAAAAACGGTATCATTTTCATGAAAGGGAATAAAATGCAGAATAAAAAACAAAATATATTTGAGGAGAACTGAAACGAGAAGTGAACCAAGGCGGGAATGGGATGAGGAGGTGAAAAATATAAATGATAAAATTTATGAATTTGATGCTGTAATTCAGAAAGTACCCGATATTGACGGAGCCTATGTAAATATTCCTTTTGATGTGAAGAAAGAGTTCGGCAAGGGAAGAGTAAAGGTGCATGTGGATTTTGACGGGACAGCCTATGAAGGAAGCATTGTCAGAATGGGAACTCCGGGCCATATTTTGGGGGTGAGAAAGGACATCCGTGCTTTGATTGGAAAACAGCCGGGAGATACCGTCCATGTGGTCATGAGAGAACGGTAGTACCTGACAGTCACATATCTGCTCAATATGGGAAGGAAGGGCGGTCAAATACCGCCCATGCCGTCACGGGAGCGGCACTCTTTTGGGAGCTTATCCGGTCTCAGACCCTTGAAGACCGGCTGCCGCATACCGCCATTTGCCGTGTACTCCATAAATTTTACGACACAAACCAATTGAGGTTCAATCCAGATCGCATTTTCATTACCATGCGGAGGTGCAAAAAGAGGGGAGGGGATCTGTGGCACTTCTTTAATACGCTGAAAATTTTCCCCTCCGACACCGAGAGTTACATGACCTTTATAGATAAGCTGCTCATGCTCATACTGTCCCAGAACAACACTTATCATATTATTGTCCTTAAATATATATCCGCAGACTACAAAATCATCGTCTATCAGATTTTTTATTTTGATCCAGTCCTTCGTTCTTTTACCTTCTATATAAAAACTGTCTTTTCTTTTGGCGACAATGCCTTCCATGTCCTGTTGTTTGGCAAGTGTGTAAAATGCCATACCCTGGCCCTCGATGTATTTGGATAAGGCCATTCGTGCTGTTTCCTCACCTACCGCTTTGGAAAGATATACTTTGCGCTCCATAAGCGGCAGCAATGTTAAATCCCTGTCTTTGTAATATAAAATATCGAAAGGTATAAAGCTGGCAGGATATTGTTTTGAAAGCAACTCAATTTTAAACGGATTAGACATCAGACTGCGTTTCTGTATTTCAAAGTAGTCAGATTTGCCGTTTTTTAAAATGATTAACTCACCGTCTAATATACATCTGGCTTTGACCTGCTTGTGTAGATGAGTAAGCTCAGGTACTTTAGAAAGCATTTTAAGATTTCGTTTATTCCGGAGCTCCGTACCGGCCTTTGGATCCAGATAGGCAATGCAGCGCTCGCCGTCCCATTTCAATTCATAGATATAGTCTGCGCTGTCAAATGCATCCCCGCTGGCGCCGATAAGCATCGGATGTATCACTTTTGCATCGAAATCAATCATGCTGTTGCTGCCTTCTTCCGTCCGCGCGGCTTCTTCGGGGGCGTGGTGCCTTCAATCTGCTGCAGAGAGGCCTGCAGCGCTTCCATAATATTGATTACGTTGCTTTCCTGCTCAGCCGGTGTCTGAACAATTTCCTGTCCATTGATTTTTGCTTCTATAATTTTTCTGAGGCGAACCTGATACTCATTATGGTACAGCTGTGGTTCAAATTCTTTATCCATCGATCCAATCAGCATTTTCGCCATATTAAGCTCAGCCTCGTTCAGTTCCGGATGTGCTGCTTCCTTTGGTATTTCTTTAACTTCATCATAGAAAAAGAGTGTTTCGGCCAAGATACCTTTCTCGGTCGGAATCAGACAAAGGAGTTTTTCGCTCTGTCCCATTACTGTTTTTGCAATTGCCACTTTTCCTTCATCGAACATGGCCTGGCGCAGTAATTCATATGCTTTATCACCTCCGGCCTCGACGACTGCATGATAGGTTTTGTCAAAAAAGATGGGGCGGATGTTTTTTAAATCAGTAAAATGCAGGATCTGAATTGTCTTGTCTTTTTCCGTCTTTGCCTTTTCGAAATCAGCGTCCGTCATTGTAACGTATTGCCCGGGAGCAAATTCAAATCCTTTCACAATATCCTGAAAGCCGACTTCTTTTCCGCAGTTGGCACAGACCTTTTTGTATTTGACACGTGAACCGTCTTCTTTGCACAATTGATTGAAATGTATATCATTATCCTGTGTGGCGGTGTGGAGCGCCACCGGAATGTGAACCAGGCCAAAACTGATTGCCCCTTTATGCGTAGCTGCCATATGCTTGTTTTACTCCTTTTTTACCTTAGTATATACAATTTCTCCTCAACAATCCAAATTAGCCTGATATATTGATTAATCATACTGATTCTTTCACAGCATTCATAAGATAGAATGAAAACAGGGTCCGCCGGAGCGGATGTCTAAGCTTTGGCAAACAGAGGAGGTTTTTTTATTCACAGAATATTGGATGAGAATTTTTTTGATATGGTAGTTAATAACTCGTTATCTGTTCCAATGGAAAGTGATGCAGGTACTACACGGTTGAATGACAGATATTCTGTCATACATCTGCCTGGCAGCGAATTCAGCATGTGCGGCCTGGGAACATATCCCTACCACACATTCCCAGGTATTTATACCCTGAATTCCAATATAAGTCTGGAACAGAGCGGAATTAATGTAGTCAGGAACAACCCGAACTTATCGCTCTTCGGGCAGGGCATCCTGATTGGAATCGTGGACACGGGAATTGAATACAGGCATGAGGCATTTTTGAATCCGGATGGTTCTACCAGATTATTCTCCATTTGGGATCAAACGATAACGGATGGTGAGCCTCCGGCGGGATTTACCTTTGGAACGGAATACAATAAAACAATGATTAACATGGCCTTAAGAACACAGGAGCCTCTTGCCGTTGTACCAAGTATTGATGAGTTGGGACATGGAACAATGCTGGCGGGAATTGCGGCAGGCAGCAGGAGGGAAACGGATAATTTCAGCGGGGTGGCTCCGGAAGCAGAACTGGTTGTGGTAAAGCTGCCGTTGGCGAAGCAGCTTAACCGAAAAATATTCAGCATTCCGTCTGATACTGTCTGCTATCAGGAATCAAACATTATCATTGGAATTGAATATGTATTATCAATTGCCCAACGTCTGAACAGACCGTTACTCATCTGTATAGGTATGGGCTCCTCCCAAAGTTCCCATGACGGTCTTGGTCTCTTTGCCGGTACTTTAAATCAACTGTCGGCATTGCCGAGAATCGGATGCTGTGTGGCGGCAGGCAATGAAGGAAATCTCAGCAGACATTATCACGGAACTTTTACCGATCAGATCATGGCGAGAACATTTGAATTAAGAGTAGGAGAAAAAGACAAAAACTTTTTTATGGAAATATGGCAGAGGTCACCCAGCCGGTTAATGATAGGAATCAGTGCGCCCACCGGTGAAACATTTCATGCAATAATGCCCGGCTTCAGTGAATGCAGGGAATATAAATTTTTATTCAATCCGACAAAAATTTATATCAACAATATTATTGTTGAGGAAGAGTCAGGGGATCAGTTGATTTTAATAAGGTTCAATGATGCCGTCAATGGGATATGGACAATACGGGTTAACAATATTGAGACAATAGCAGGAGATTTTAATGCCTGGCTGCCGGCCGGTAATATTATTTCTAAGGATACTTATTTTCTTGAACCGGACCCTGACAATACAATAACATCTCCCGGCAACGCACGTAATCCGATGACGGTGACGGCCTATAATCAAATTAATAACGGTATACTGCCGGAATCCGGAAGGGGGTATACGACAAGCGGCTTGGTTGAACCGGATATTGCTGCTCCGGGCTTTGCCCTGTCATGTCCGACTATTGCCGGTACGAATACGTATGGTTCGGTAACTGGCACGGGGGCGGCGGCCGCACATGCGGCGGGAGCGGCGGCTCTTCTTATGGAATGGGCGGTATTGAGGGGAAATTATACTACAATTACAGGGAGAGATATTAACCGGCTGTTTATCCGCGGGGCAATTCGTGATAAAGCAGTTGTATATCCGAATAATGTGTGGGGATACGGAAGGCTGGACCTTATGGGGGTATTGAGCAGTCTGGTATAAGGACAATGTTAAGGAGATAGGACTGACAGAAGCGCCGGCTTAAAATACCAGCGCTTCCAAGTAACTCAAAGAAAATTAATTTTTGTAGCGTAAGCCTCGCCATTAAGCGGTTTATAAATATCTACGACGGCAAAACGAGTCGGCAGTTCCTCCCGTTTTGGTTCAGCTATCGCGATAAAACGGTAGTTTGTTCCGTTGACAATCTGTTTGGCAACAGCAACTGGATTATAAAAGTAATTTTCATGTTGCCCTATGGCATTGTAAAAAATAAAGGAGTCATAGGGCGTGAGGTATGACTGATAAGTCCAGCCTCCTGGCATAATTACACCTCGAACAGCAAAGTTAATGTATTGTATGCATATTTGGACCGCCGTGTACCAGGGGGATTCTGCACATAAATAAGTTGAACTTTTTCTCAAAATCATGGATAATAGGAATAACGGAAGGCTTTAAGGAGGAACAGCATATGAATTTGCAGTGGCTGTACTATTTCAATACAATTGCAGAACTGGAACACTACACGCGGGCGGCAGAAAGACTTCATGTCAGCCAGTCTAATTTAAGTCATGCCATTAAAGAGCTGGAAGAGGAATTAGGCGCAGAGCTGTTCGAGAGAAAAGGCCGGAATATCAAATTGACAAAGTATGGTGAAATATTTCAGCCTTATGTTCAGAAGACGATTAGTTCTCTGGAGGAAGGGATTTCAACCTTAAAAGAATATATTGATCCCAATGTGGGGACGATTGTTTTGGCAGGCTTCCAGTCGGTCGCCCAGTTTGCAACGGATCTCATGGTCCGCTATCAGTCGGATACAAACCGTCTGGAAGTGCAGTTCCAATACAGCCAGGAAATCTGGAAGGGAATTCAAAGCAAGCTGCTGGACGGCTCCGTCGATCTGATTATTGGAACAAGGCTCAGCTATCCCCAGATAGATGCCGCGTACATCGGCACGCATCCTTTGATGGTGCTGATACCGGAGGGACATGAGCTGGCGTCGGGGGACAGTGTGGATTTAAGGAAACTGGACGGTGAAAATTTTATTGCCTTTGACACCAATGCCCAGCTGCGCGGACAGCTTGACAATCTGTTTAAAGAGATAGGAATTTGTCCGTGTATCGTATCCGAAACTCCAAATGATCAGATTATTTACGGCCTGGTCGCAGCCAGAAGGGGAATCTCAATTGTGCCGTATCCGCTTTCCGGAGCGCCTTATAATACGAAAATCCTCCCAATAGCCAATGATATTCCACAGCGCAGGCTTTACCTGCAGTGGAATAAGGAACGCTATATTCCGCCGGCGGCGAAGTATTTCAGGGACTACATTATCCGCAGCGGCGAGGTGTTCGACCAGTACCTGGAGCATCATGGGATGATGATTCATTAAAATAATGTTCACCGTTTTCATCCATTCTCCAGTCAGATGAAATCAGTTCGATACGGTCAGAAGCTCACCCTGGAGAAGAGCATGCATACTGCTGAACAATCAGATTCCTGACTTTCTGCACCGCCGGTGTCAGCGGCCGGCTGCGGTCCCAGGAAAGATAAACTGTCCTGAGAAATTCCTTTCCCTTATCATCGATGGGAACCATGCGGACGCGTTCCGTCTTCATTGCAGGAACCTCGGGGAGGATCGAGACACCAAATTTGAGAGACACATACTGGAGGGCGGCATTGCACTCCCGCACTTCAAACACGACTTTTGGAATAACGCCGCGCTTTGTAAACACCTGATCAAGCTGTCTTCGCAGGCTGCTTGCCTTGTCGAGCATCACCAGTGGTTCCCTGGCGAAATCCTCAAAGGTAACGGAAGAACGCTCAGAGAGAGGATGCTCAAAGGGAACGGCCAGATAGAGAGGTTGTTTCATAATGGTGATGGAATCAGCCCATTCATCCCGGTGCGTACAAAATGCCAAATCCAGCTTACCGCTTTTAAGCAGTGTAAAAATGTCAAAGGAAGTATCCTCGGTAAAATGAAAACGAATCTGTTTATTCTCCGGGAGACGGTATACTTCTTCAACCATGGAGGGGATCAGGGAGGAGGAGATGGAATGGAAATAACCGAGACGGACAACCAGCGGGGCAGTTCCCGCCATCTGCTTCAGTGTGTTGGTTCCCTCCTCCATCAGCATCAGGGATTTCTGGACATAGGGGAGAAATCTCTCACCATAATCCGTAAGACAGATTTTCCGGTTCTGTTTTTCAAACAGCTTGACCCCGAGTTCCTTTTCCAATTCATTAATGGAGTAACTGAGGCTGGGCTGGGCAATGTGAAGTTCTTCAGCCGCGTGGGTGTAATGCAGCACGCGGGCAAGAGTCTCAAAATATTGTAATTGAAGCAGAGTCATGATGACACCATCCTTTTTCAATCTATCACGCTTTCGTGAAACCGTACTCATAGTATATCATAAGCCGCAACGGATTTCTACAAAAAACCGCCCTGTGTTCCGGCCTCCATAGAAGCTTTCTATGAAAATAAGAGAAATACGGTATTGGACTTTTTGGCCTGTGTCCATTATAATAAACCGGCAGGGTGCAGAGCAGAGAGAAGCTCTGCGCCCTGTTTGCGAAATATGGCATATTATAAAAGGAGAAAGAGAGAATGCTGCAATTTCACGGAAATGAGAATTATATTGCTTCGGATGAACTGATCCGCAGCGTCAACATAGCTGCTGCGCTTAAGAAGCCGCTGCTGTTAAAAGGGGAGCCGGGAACCGGAAAAACCATGCTTGCGGAGGCGATTGCAAAATCCCTTGGAATGGAGCTTTTGATTTGGAACATCAAATCCACAACAAAGGCGCAGGACGGGCTGTATGTTTACGACACGGTTCAGCGTCTTTACGACAGCCAGTTCGGCGAGGAAGGCGTAAACGACATTGCAAAGTATATCCGTCTGGGAAAACTCGGTGAGGCGTTTAAAAGCAGCAGACAGGCGGTTCTCCTGATAGATGAAATAGATAAAGCGGATTTGGAATTTCCCAATGATCTTTTGTGGGAGTTAGATCAGATGGAATTTTATATCCCGGAGACGGGGGAGACCGTAAAAGCAAAGGTCCGTCCCATCGTGATCATTACATCCAATGCGGAAAAGGAGCTGCCGGATGCCTTCCTGCGCCGCTGTATCTTCCATTATATTGCGTTTCCGGATGCGCCGATGATGGAGCGGATTATCAAAGCCCATTACCCAGGGCTTGAGGAAACGCTGATTGGGGGAGTTTTGGACGCCTTCTACCGGATACGGGAGCTTAAAGGACTCCAGAAGAAGCCGGGAACTTCGGAGATACTGGACTGGATTCAGGCTCTGAATATCGGAGGCATTCCTGTGGAGGTCCTTGAACGGGAAATTCCCTTTGCCGGCGTTCTTTTGAAGAAAACGGAGGATTTAAAACAAGTGGAGAACCAATATGTTCACTGATTTTTTATATATTTTGCGCGGGTACGGGATGAAGACCAGCCTGAATGAATGGACCGGCCTGATGGATGCGCTGGATTTAAATCTGAATGAGGCCAGCCTGACGGAATTTTACCATATGGCAAGGGCGATCCTGGTAAAAAAAGAATCGGACTATGACAGGTTTGACCAGGCGTTTCTGGAGTATTTTAAAAATGTTAAGGAACAGGACTGTCTGCCTGAGGCGCTGCAACGCTGGCTGTCGAGGGCGATGACGCAGACGCCCTTTGACCGGGAAGAGGCAGACGCGCAGTGGGGAAAAAAGAATATAGAAGAAATCCGACGTCTGATGGAGCAGAGGCTGGCTGAACAAAAGGAACAGCACCACGGCGGAAATAAGTGGATCGGAACAGGCGGAACCACGGCGTTCGGTCACTCCGGGTATGCGCAGAAAGGCATCCGGGTGCATGGAAGCGGGATGAGCAGAAGCGCGCTCAAAGTGGCGGGAGAGCGCAATTACCGTGACTTCCGGGAGGATAAAGTCCTCCAGCTCAGGCAGTTCCAGATAGCCCTGCGCAAGCTCAGGCTGCTTTCCAGCAAAGATGACGGGGCCAGGACAGAACTGAATGTGACGAAAACAATAGAGAAGACATGTGACCGGGGCGGACGGCTGGAGCTTGTCTTGGAGAGACCGAGAAAGAACCAGACGAAGCTTCTGCTGTTAATGGACAGCGGCGGCTCCATGTGGGCCTATGCCGATCTGTGTAACCGGCTGTTTCAGGCCGTGAACCAGGCGTCCCAGTTTAAGGACTTAAAAATCTACTATTTCCATAACTGTTTTTATGATCAGTTATTTACAGCACCGCAATGTAAGTGGGAGGACAAGGTTTCCACTGAATGGGTGCTCCATAACCTGAAGCCGGAATACAAGGTGATTGTCGTGGGAGACGCGACTATGGGACCGGCGGAGCTGCTGGAGCCTGGCGGTACTCTGGACTACGACCATGAGAATGATAAGGCCGGAATAGACTGGATCAAGACATTAAAGAAACGCTTTACGTCTGCTGTCTGGCTGAATCCGCTGCACGAAAAGCTTTGGGATTATGATGCATCTACCCGTACAATTCAAATAATAAGAGAGCAGTTTCCGATGTTCCCGCTGACGGTCCAGGGCCTGGAGGCGGCTATAAAAGAGCTGAGAAAAGGAGAGGCGTAATGCCTCTCCTTTTTTTGAAGACGGTGATCTGTCCGCGGCCTGCGGTCTTCTATGCAAGACTGTTTATAAAAGAAGAAAGAAGATCGGCAGGGAGCTGTCCCGGCGCGGAGGCCTTGCCTGCGGTGCCGAAGGTGATGGCGGATCCGAATACACTTCCGCATACCCTGCTGATAATTCCCTGGCGTCCCATGGACATGGTGATAACAGGCGTCTCCTTATGTTCTTCGCGCATGGTGAGAGTGGCGTCCAGAAGTGTGAGGACATCCCGCTCATTCTGCGGCATTACGGCATATTTGGCGATATCGGCTCCCAGATGCTGCATCTGGCAGAGACGGCTCACAATTGTCTCCTTCGATGGCGTCGAGGTGGTGCTGTGGCGGGAAGCTATAATTTTCATCCCGGCGCGGTGGGCTGCCTCCACAAGAGTTCTCATCGTATCGTCCCCTTTGGACAGTTCAACGTCAATCAGATCCATAAGGCCGGTCTCTATGACGTCAAGATTCATTGCAATATATTCCTCCGTTTCCATGCCCGCCATTCCGCCCTCCGAATCAGTGCGGAGCGTGAACAGAATCGGAGTATCCCCTAACTGGTCGCGAAGATAAGCCATGGCCTGAAATCGTACCTGCGGATTTTCAATATTCTGATAAAAATCCGCACGCCATTCAACAAAATCGAAGGGGGCACTTTTCATCGCTTTGACGGACTGTTTAAGTCCTTTCAAATCCGTATCCGTGAGCGGAATGCATATTTTAGGGATTCCTTCTCCGAACACTACGTTTCTGATCTTTACGGCTTTCATAGCATATTCTCCTTATACACGGTGCGCTTTGCTGCGCTCAACCGTTACCAAATTAAAGGTTTTTCTAAATGTTTTGTTACAGTATAAAAGCTTAGTCCGGTAATGTCAAGAGTTTTTTACTTTAAACTACTAAAATTTAAAGCAATAAAGCGATGACATGCTGCATGCAGTAAATTCCACAGTTTTTTATAACATCTTAATTCCCTTATAGGTTTTACTTTTACCGGTTTAACGGCTGCGGTGCTAGGATAAAACGGTAAGGAGGAATGGTTTATGACTTGTATTATTCAGACATTTTACAATTTTGAATTAAGATTTGATTCGGCAGTCAAGCTTTTTGCCCGCTTTCATCCGTATCTGTTTATTGTCTGTGCATTTATCGGGATACCCGTTTTTATCCTTGGCATGGTGTTTTCCCTGACCGCGGCATTTATGCTGCCGGCGGCCTGCCTGTTCGGATGGTGCTGAGGAGCCTGAAGATGCATCCTAATACAATCTTTATACGAATCCGGCCGGGCTAACACAATTTTTATAACACAGGTGCTAGAATCTGTTTTATAAAAATCATCGGAGCCTGTAATAAGCTGCGACCCGGTGAAACTAAAGGAGGAAATGAGATGATGGATATTTGCATGATCGGTATTATTATAGTGAGCTGTGCGCTCATGAAACTGCTGATTGACTGGTGTGAGTCACAGGTTGGCCCGGGAGAGCGAAAATGAGAATTCAGGAGCTTGAGCGTTAAACGCCGGATGCGCTGAATGGAAAAGGAGTGGATTATATGATAGTTTTGGGCATTATCATTGCAGGGCTTGCCGCGTATCTTGTATACGCGCTTGTGTATCCTGAAAAGCTGTAGTTAAAGACTCACGAGGAGGAAGATAATAATGTTTCAGATATTAATAACATTGCTTATTTACATGGTTCTGGTGATTCCGATCGGCATTTACCTGTACCATGTGGCAACAAAACAGAGAACATTTGCGGATCCTGTATTTGACCGGATTGACGGTATGATTTACAGGATCTGCCGCATTAACAGAGAGGATATGCACTGGAAAACCTACGCATTAAACCTTCTGATGACAAATGCGGTTATGATACTGATAGGATATCTGGTTTTGAGGCTCCAGGGACTTTTGTTCCTAAACCCCAACGGGATAGCATCGATGGAGGAGAGCCTGTCCTTCAATACCATTATATCCTTTATGACAAATACAAACCTGCAGCACTATTCCGGTGAATCAGGCCTGTCCTATCTCAGCCAGACGGCGGTTATTATTTTTATGATGTTTACCTCCGCCGCTACCGGATATGCCGCCTGCATGGCTTTCTGCCGGGGAATGGCCGGAAGGCCGATGGGGAATTTTTATGAGGATATGGTGAGAAATACAACAAGAATCCTGATCCCCCTCTCTTTTATTGCAGGAATGCTTCTTATCTGGCAGGGTACGCCCCAGAATTTCCACGCGAATTTTACGGTTTCGACGCTGGAAGGTAAATGGCAGGACATTGCTACCGGACCGATTGCAGCGCTTGAGGCTATCAAACATGTGGGAACAAACGGAGGCGGCTTTTTGGGAGCCAACTCGTCGACGCCGTTAGAGAACCCGACGATTATTTCCAATCTCGTGGAGCTGTACTCCATGATGATTTTACCGGGCGCCTGTGTCATCGCATTTGGCAATATGATTGCGGACAAACGGAAAAAAGAAGGGAAAAAATCGCTCTTCGGCAGACAGGGCAGAACAGTCTTTGCCGCCATGGCAATTATTTTTCTGATTGGAGTTACGGTATGTTTCGCGGCGGAGAGTGCCGGCAACCCGGTTCTTGCCGGAATCGGACTAAATCAGGATATGGGATCCTATGAGGGGAAAGAGGTACGATTTGGAATTGCCCAGTCGGCGCTTTTTACAACGACAACAACCTCCTTTACCACCGGTACGGTCAATAACATGCATGACTCCCTGACGCCGCTCGGCGGTCTGGTGCCTCTGTTACATATGATGTTAAACTGCGTGTTCGGCGGCAAGGGTGTCGGGCTGATGAATATGGTAATGTACGTCATTTTAGCCGTATTTATCTGCGGCCTTATGATAGGGCGGACCCCGGAATATCTGGGAAAGAAGATTGAAGGAAAAGAAATGAAGCTGGTGGCGGTCTGCCTGATTATCCACCCCCTTCTGATACTTGGCTTTTCCGCATTGGCCGTATCCATGGCAGGCGGTTTGGCGGGAATCACAAATCCGGGATTCCATGGATTGTCCCAGGTGCTTTACGAGTACAGTTCTTCCGCGGCAAACAATGGTTCAGGCTTTGAGGGTCTTGCAGACAACTCGGTTTTCTGGAACCTTACGACGGGGATTGCAATGTACTTCGGGCGGTTCCCGGCAATTATACTGCAGTTGGCAATCGCCGGAAGCATTTTCGCAAAACGCAGGGTGAACGAGACGGTCGGTACGTTAAGAACGGATAATGTGGTATTTACACTGATTCTTGTCTTTGTTGTATATATTTTTGCGGCGCTGACGTTCTTCCCGGCACTCGCACTGGGACCGGTTGCAGAACATCTGACAATATGGTTCCCGGGATTAAGTTAGCTTAAGGAGGCAGAAGTGATGTCGAGAAAGAAACAGCAGACAACTAAATTTATTACAAAAGATATATTGAAAAGCTCGGTAATCGGGGCATTTAAAAAACTGGATCCCAGGTATATGCTTAAGAATCCTGTTATGTTCGTGGTGGAGGTTGGTTTTGTCATTACATTTGTACTGTGTTTCATGCCAAACCTGTTCGGGGATGTGACCGCATCCGGTGGAATCTCTGAAGGAGCCTTAAGAACCTATAATATTATTGTGACGTTGATACTTTTCATAACCGTATTGTTTGCCAACTTTGCGGAGTCGGTTGCTGAGGGGCGCGGTAAGGCCCAGGCTGAGACGCTGAAGAAAACAAAGAAGGATACGGTGGCCCATCTTGTTTTACCGGACGGCTCTGAGCGGGATATACCCGCCTGCGATCTTAAAAAGGGCGATGTGGTGATTGTGAGAATCAATGAACTGATTCCCAACGACGGAGAAGTAGTTGAGGGAATCGCATCGGTCGATGAATCGGCCATCACCGGAGAATCGGCGCCGGTTACCCGTGAATCGGGCGGAGATTTTTCGTCGGTCACAGGAGGAACGACAGTTGTATCGGACTGGCTGAAGGTACAGATTGCGGCTGAGCCGGGTGAGTCCTTTCTTGATAAAATGATTGCGCTGGTGGAGGGGGCGTCCAGACAGAAAACGCCAAATGAGATCGCCCTGAATACATTGTTAGTCGGCCTGACCATCATTTTTATGATTGTAATTGTGGCGCTGTATCCGTTTGCCGTTTATTCAGGCGTCCATATCCCGGTAGCGACTCTGATCGCCCTGATGGTATGTCTGATTCCCACCACAATCGGAGGCCTGCTCTCTGCGATTGGCATTGCCGGAATGGACCGAGTGACGCGTTTTAATGTCATTGCCATGTCGGGAAAGGCAGTGGAGGCCTGCGGCGATGTGGATACGATGATTCTTGACAAGACCGGAACGATTACTTTTGGAAACCGCCTTGCAGCCGATTTTTATCCGGTTAAGGGAGTTACGGTCCGGGAGCTGATGGAATACTCTGTTCTGGCTTCCCTTGAGGACGGTACGCCGGAGGGAAAATCGATTGTGGAACTGGCGCGCAAGATGGGTGCTGTGACAGAAAAAAATGCTGCGGATAAAATGGAATTTATCGAATTTACGGCTCAGACCAAGATGTCGGGCGTAAACCTTGAGAATGGATTAATGCTCCGCAAGGGAGCCGGTGAGGCAATCAGAGAATTTGTAGTGTCTAAAAACGGTAAGATTCCGGCCGATTTGGATGGGATTGTGGAAAATATATCAAAGCTGGGCGGAACACCGCTTACCGTCTGCGCAGATAACCGGATCTACGGCGTAATCTATCTGAAAGACACAGTGAAGCCGGGGCTGGCCGAACGGTTCGCCAGACTCAGGGAGATTGGCATTAAGACGATTATGTGTACAGGAGACAATCCGCTGACGGCGGCTACGATTGCGAAAGAGGCCGGAGTGGACGGTTTCATAGCAGAGTGCAAGCCGGAAGACAAGATCACGGAAATCAAAAAAGAACAGGCTCAGGGGAAAATCGTTGCCATGACCGGCGACGGAACGAATGATGCTCCGGCCCTGGCTCAGGCCGACGTGGGAATCGCCATGAATTCCGGTACCCAGGCGGCAAAAGAGGCGGCAAATATGGTCGACCTGGACTCGGATCCTACTAAAATCCTGGAAGTGGTCGAAATCGGAAAGCAGCTTTTAATCACAAGAGGCTCCCTTACCACATTTTCCATTGCAAACGATATTGCGAAATATTTTGCAATTATTCCGGCCATGTTCCAGCTGGTGATTCCGCAGATGAACATGCTGAATATTATGAAGCTTTCAACGCCGTACAGTGCAATTTTGTCGGCTCTGATATTTAATGCAATCATTATCCCCGGCCTGATTCCAATCGCGATGAAAGGTGTAAAATATAAGCCGATGCGTTCGGAGAGAATGCTGCTTAAAAACATGGGAATTTACGGCGCCGGCGGTGTAATTGTACCGTTTGTGGGAATCAAGCTGATAGATATGCTCGCGGCTCCCCTGCTTGCAGCGTTCGGCCTGTAGGATGAAGGGAATGAAGCATGTCGAACACATCATATGCCGGAACTGAAAATGCCGGGTAAGAAAACAGAAGGAGACGGTTATGAAATTATTTATGAAATATTTAAAGAATGCAGTAAAGTGTACGGTAGTGCTGGGCGTCCTGTGTACGGTCATATATCCGGCAGCGCTGACACTGGCCGGGCAGGCGCTCTTTCCCAAACAGGCGAACGGCAGCATGGTTATGGCTGTCATAGACGGTGAGGAACGCGCGGTCGGTTCGAAATATGTGGGACAGCAGTTTGAGGATCCCCGGTTTTTCCACGGCAGGATTTCATCAGTCAATTATAACTGCTATACACAGGAGGAAAAGGAGGACGGCAGCTATGGCGGTGTCGCATCCGGTTCATTTAACTATGGTAATTCCAATCCTGATTTAAAAACAAGGGTGGAAGCAGATATGGCTGCCTGGATGGAAGCGCACCCGGACGTAAAACAGGAGGATATACCGTCGGATTTGCTGACGGCGTCCGGATCCGGGCTGGATCCTCATATCTCGGTCCAGGGAGCCCGGGTGCAGGTCGGTGAAATAGCAAAAGCATCCGGTCTGACGGAGGAAGAACTGAATGCCATAATAGACAACAATACGCAAAAGAAAGCGCTTGGAATTTTCGGTGAGGAAGCAGTCAATGTTCTGGGATGCAACCTGGAGATTGCAAACCGGCTCGGAATACTCACCCTGAAGTAAAACAAATATGGTAAAAGGCACATTGGCGGCCATTGCGCCATTAAGCAGCAGGAAAGAAGTTACTGTTCACACCCCGCCAAAAAGCGGCGTTCTGCGAATAATAACACGCTTCGCGATGCACAGAAACGGCAAAAAGCGCCGTTTCGCGCCGTAAAACCCGGGATTTTCGTGCAAAACACGTACTAAAACACCTCGCGGAACACAACCGCGCGAACAGTAACAGAAAGAAGCCTCCGGAAAAATCTGTCCGGAAGCTTTCTTTTTTTTCATAGCCATCTGTGTTAAAATAATGACGGAGGAAAAGCCGCAATAGAAATCTTTATACAATCTTAATGCCGCGGGGCGTTTCCTTATACGGCTTTAAATAATAAATTGATATACTTTTCATAGATTGAGGTGATTTTAATGGAAGAGCGCAGAAGCAGCCCGGAGGAGTTTTTACGCCGGTGTGAAAATGAGAACCAGGCAAAGGGCCGGGGGAGTCTGAAAATATTTTTCGGATATGCGGCCGGGGTAGGAAAGACTTATTCCATGCTGAAAGCCGCTCACGCGGCAAGAAGGCGGGGAATCGACGTGGTGGCCGGTTATGTGGAACCGCATGCGCGTCCACAGACCTCCCAACTGCTGAACGGTCTGGAGATGATTCCCGCAAAGGAGATCCGGCATGGGAATGTGGTTTTGCACGAATTTGATCTCGACGGCGCCATAGCGAGAAAGCCGCAGCTGATTCTCGTCGATGAACTGGCGCATACCAATGGAAAAGGATGCCGCCATCAAAAGCGGTACCAGGATATAAATGAGCTGCTTAACAATGGGATTGATGTTTACACGACGGTAAATGTACAGCATATAGAAAGCCTGAACGATCTGGTCGCTTCTATTACGGGAATTACGGTGAGGGAGAGAATCCCGGATTCCGTTTTCGATAACGCGGATCAGGTGGAGCTTGTGGATATTGAACCGCGGGAGCTGATTGAGCGTCTGCAGGAAGGCAAAATATATCGTAAACCCCAGGCGGAAAAAGCCCTTGGCAATTTTTTTTCAGTCCAGAATCTCGTTGCGCTGCGTGAGATCGCGCTCCGGCGCTGCGCGGACCGGGTAAACCGGATGTCGGAACTGACCGGAGGACGGTCTAACCGCAGCTTTACGGAAGAGCATATTCTCGTCTGCCTGTCCGGTTCTCCGACCAATGCAAAAATAATCAGGACGGCAGCGCGTATGGCCGGTGCATTTAAGGGGAGCTTTACCGCAGTATTTGTGGAGACGCCGGATTTTGCCTCTGATTCGGATGAGAATAAAGAGCGGCTCAGGCAGAACACCCGGCTGGCGGAACAGCTTGGGGCGACGATAGAAACCGTGTACGGGGATGATATTGCTTTTCAGATAGCGGAATTTGCCCGCCTTTCCGGAATATCAAAGATTGTTCTGGGCAGGAGCAGCACCCGGCGCAGCTTCTTGGGACCGCCGCCTCTGACCGAGAGAATTACAAGACTCTCTCCAAACCTGGACATTTATATTATTCCGGATCAGAACTCCCGTCCTTACAGGGCCGGAGCACGAGGTTCTAACCGCCGGATATTAAATACGGCCGATCTGATTAAAAGTGTTTCAGTATTGGCGGCGGCGACTTTGATTTGCTGCATATTCGACTGCCTGGGACTCAGCGAGGCCAACATTATAACCATATATATTCTGGGTGTGCTGGTGACGGCAGTAATCACCCGGCACCGGATATACAGCCTGACAAGCTCGGTTATCTGCGTGCTGCTCTTTAATTTCCTGTTTACCGAACCGAGATTTACGCTGAATGCCTATGATCCGGGATATCTGGCTACCTTTCCGATTATGCTGATTGCGGCGTTTCTCACCAGCTCGCTTGCCGTGAAAATCCAGCGTCAGGCGCGTCAGGCTGCCGAGACGGCGTACCGGACCAAGGTGCTGTTTGATACGAATCAGTCCCTGAGCAATGAGAAAGACATGACAGGAATGATAACTGTTACATGCAACCAGCTTACAAAGCTGCTCGACCGCGACATTCTGTTTTACAGAATACAGGATGACGGACTGGCGGCGCCTCAGCTTTTTGCCGTAAACAGCGGAGAGAATGTGTCGGATTACGCGGATGACAATGAACGGGCCGTTGCATCATGGGTATACCACAATAATAAGCGCGCAGGCGCGACAACCGGAACCCTGGGCAATGCCAAATGCCTATATCTGTCGGTCCGGCTGGCGCAGGAGGTGTTTGGCGTTGTGGGGATTGCGATAGACGGCAGACCGCTGGGCGCATTTGAAAACAGCATAATGCTCTCCATTCTGGGAGAATGTGCCCTTGCCCTTAGAAATGATAAGGTATCGAAGGAGAGCGCGGCCGCTGCGCTGCTTGCTAAAAATGAACAGCTCCGGTCAAATCTGCTCCGGTCGATTTCCCACGACCTCAGGACACCGCTGACCTCTATATCCGGCAATGCGGGTATCCTTCTGTCAAGTGAACAGAGTATAGGGAAGGAAAAGCGCAGGAAGCTGTATGAAGATATTTATGACGATTCCCTCTGGCTGATTAATCTGGTGGAAAATTTATTGTCGGTAACACGGATTGAGGACGGCACAATGAAGCTGAGGCTGGCGACGGAGCTTCTCGACGAAGTGGTCGGCGAGGCGCTGCGCCATACGGACAGGCGGAGGTGTGAGCATAAGATTAAGATAAAGCAGGAAGAAGATTTTCTTCTCGTAAAAGCAGATGCAAGACTTATCATGCAGGTTATCATAAATCTTGTAGATAATGCCATTAAATACACTCCCCCCGGTTCCGAGGTGGTAATTGAGACGAAAAGGGAGGGGAATCTGGCTGTTGTAACGGTAGCGGACAACGGTGACGGGATATCCGACGAGTCCAAGGAACATATATTTGATATGTTTTATACGGCAGCTACCAAAATTGCCGACAGCCGCCGCAGCCTCGGCCTCGGCCTGGCTCTGTGCAAGTCCATAATTACCGCTCATGGCGGGACGATTTCTGTAGAGGATAATGTCCCCCACGGAGCCGTGTTTACATTTACATTACCGATGGAGGAGGTTACCCTGCATGAATAAACCATTAATTCTGGTAGTTGAAGATGATGCTGCCGTTAAAAATCTTATTACAACAACGCTGGAAACCCATCAATACCGTTTCAGGACCGCATCGACCGGAGAGACGGCTGTTATGGAGGCGGTTTCCCATAATCCCGATGTGATTCTTCTTGATCTGGGTCTTCCCGATATGGATGGTATCGATATTATACGCAAAATCCGTTCCTGGTCCAAAACTCCGATTATCGTGCTCAGCGCCAGAAGCGAGGACACCGATAAAATTGACGCCCTGGACGCCGGCGCGGATGATTATCTGACAAAACCTTTTTCCGTGGAGGAACTGCTGGCGCGGCTGCGCGTTACCTTCCGGAGGCTGAACGATGCCGGAGACAGCGCTGCGGCTCCGGCTTCCGTGTTTACCAACGGCGAGATGCGCCTCGATTATGCGGCGGGCACCGTTACGATGAGCGGGCAGGAACTGCACCTTACCCCGATTGAGTACAAACTGCTCTGCCTGCTTGCAAAGAATGTGGGGAAGGTGCTGACGCATACGTATATTACGAAAAAAATCTGGGGTAGCGCCTGGGACAATGACGTCGCCTCCCTCCGGGTCTTTATGGCAACCCTGAGGAAAAAGATTGAGCCTGATCCCTCAAATCCGCAGTATATCCAGACACATATCGGAGTGGGATACAGGATGTTAAAGGTGTGAGCTTTAAGGCGTAAATTTAATCATGACATAAAATAATATTCCGAAAGCATCTTTCTGCGGCAGCTTGTCCCGACGGGGCTGAGCTTCACAAAGAGGTGCTTTTTGCCGTCCGGAAACGGCAGGTTCAGTTCTCATCGCCAATCGAGGCACAGAAACGGCAAAAAACGCCGTTTCCCCCGGGATATATCAGAAAACTTGAAATAAATCCCGTTATTCAGTATAATGAATCCATATCTTTACAACTACAGCAGAACAGCAGACCGGGCGGATACGGAGGCCGCATAAATATGGATCAGACCTTTTTACTACAGTTGAACCGGTGGAACGAGGAAGAAGAGTATCAGAAAATTATAGAAGCGGTGGAAGCCCTGCCGGAGGAGGAGAAGACTCCGGTACTGATCAGTGAGATGGCCTGTGCCTATAATAATCTGGCTGAAGCGGACGACAGCCGCCTGTTTGAAAAGGCGGCAGAGCTGCTGGAATCGGTGGAAGAGGAGCTTTCGGCCGATCACAGATGGAATTTCCGCATGGGATATGCCTGTTATTATCTGAACAGGGAAAAGAAGGCAAAACATTATTTTGAAAAAGCGCTGGAAGCTCTTCCGGGGGATGAGGATACACTATATTTTATAAAAGAATGCGAGCGCTGTCTGGCTCTCCCGATCTCGATGAAGCCGTTCAGGCAGAGGGTAAAAGAGGGATGGGATTCCTTCCTGGCCGGAGAGGCCGGACTTCGGGAACAGATTGAACGAAGAGAACATGGAGAGGAGGTGGCGGCAGCTTTAAGCCGTCTGCTCGCGCCGGCGTTCCGGAATATCTGCTTCGAGATTGGGTTCAACGGGGAAAAATACGATTTGATACTGACCCCGGACGGCGACAGGGCAAAGATTTTAAAACTCGTTTATTTTAAAGACCATGCCCCGGAGGAGGTTTTTCATCACTGGAATATTCAGATTGGCCGGCAGCCTGCCAAAGAATTTGAACTGAGTATGTACGGCCAAAGTATCGGCACGAAAGACGCCTTTGTCTGGGTGGAGGAACTGGATGACGACCAGATTGGGCTGTCCGTGTTTTGCGAAAAGCTGCTTACTCTTTTGGAAGAGAATGAAGACAGGGCCTATTCACTGATGGCGGTTCTTCTCGATCAGGCGATTGGTGAAATTCCTGCAATCCGCTATATCGGATATATGGATTTGCTCAAAGAACCCAAGGACGGCGGCGACGCGATTCTGCTTGATGAGCTGAAAGGATGCATAGACGGAAAACGGGCCGTCACGCCGGAAAATTTGTGTGGCTGGTATACCTGCTATTCAATGGAACCGGATGGACGGGAAGACTGGTTTTTGCGTGAAGATACCATTGCCGGGGTAACAACCTGTCCGGAGGCGGTCGGATGTTATTTCCGGGGAGATGACCGGATTATGGAAGAATTTCATCAGGATGGCGCGGTCCCCGGCTTTTTCTACTATCCGCTGGAAGGCATTGAGCGCGGAACGATTCTGGATATGCGGGACAGCCTTGAAAAAGACATTTCCGACAGAGCCGGCGATGCGGTGACGTTTACCGGCGGCGCTACGGGGACGGATTACGGATATCTGGACTTTGCGGCCTGGGACCTGGATCGGTTGCTTAAGTCTGCAATGGCTGTTTTTAACGAAAGGAAGCTGGAAGCAGCATTCCATTCTTTCAGAAGGGATGTAAGCGGCGTTGCATTGAGCCGGAAGGGAGATAAGGAATGAGTATTGGCTTTACATTTAAGGCTAAAACCAGAAAAATAGATGCATTGAAGGAATCGGTTAAGGAGATGGCGGAGGAATCGGGCTACGGCCTGGCTCTCAATGAAAACTGGCTTACGGTGTCTTTTTGTACCATGGGAGACTTGTCAATGGAATGGGAGCGTGAAAGCGGGCTGCGTGGACAATGGCTTATTACCGGCAATTGCTGTTCCACCCCTGCAGGCGCCGGTTTTCATGCGGCGGCAATCCGGTTCCTGGATGAACTGGGGCAGAAACGTCTCAGTGAGCTTCTGGTGGATGATGAGACAGAATATTATCATCACCGTGATTTTGAACGCATGAAGCGAGAACATTTTTACCCATGGCTGAATGCCCTGAAGCGGCACTGCGCGGAGCGGGGAAGCGGGTACAGTAATTTCTGCCTCTGCTGGGATATGGAGCAGTATCAGCCCGAGGAAGTCCCCGGCACGGTTATAACCCCGATGGGACGATTCAATATAGAAAATATGATAAAGCAGACAGAGAAAAATAGCATTTCCTGGCTGGCGGAACGTTTTTTTATCTGGGACAATGAGGAAAAAGACGCTCTTTATTACCGCAATACGGCATTGAATTATTTGTGGGAGCAGTGCTGTTTTGTCCCTTCACGGCGAAGCTCCGAGGACAGCGTGTGCAATCAGATGATTATAGATTCTCTGGAGCAGGCGGCCGTACTGAATCCCGGGCTTCCACTGCCTGTGGACGCGTACCGGGAGATTTGCAGTCTGGCGGACAGGGCGCCTTCGATTAAAGAAGATGCACCAAAGATGGAGTCGGATTATCCGGTTGGTTTCAGAAAGAGGGAGGTAACCCACTCTTTTGGAACGCTCCGGCTTACACTTCCGGGGCGGTTAAAATATGAGTGGGAAACGTATGGGGACGGAGACGGCTGCAATATGTGGCGGGATTCGGCCTCGGATTCGCCTGTATGGCGGGTCAGCGGTTTCAGGCTCCGTTCCGGAAATGCAGAATTCCCGGAGGAATGCAGTCAAAATGAACCGGAAGAATTTGAAATTCCGGGCGGCCGTGCCCGTATCGGCTGGATTGAATATGAGGAGGACGGACAGACTGCCTTCCAGGCCGTTTGCGATGTTGTATCGGGTCCCTCACAGTATCTGATTACGGCCGCATATATGCATAAAGAAGAAAAAGATGGAATCTATGCTCTTATGAGGAAGCTGAAAACCGTGCCGGATACCCCGGCTGTGACAAATACGGAGAGCTATGCGCAGTGATTTGATTCCGGGAGATAATGTCGAAATAAAACAGTATAAAATGCCGGATTATAATAACGGCAGAAAGGTGGTAACTATGGAAAAAGAAGTGTTGTGGTCGGACAGAAGGCGGCTCTGGTGCGGTCTGCCCTGGACCTTTACCGTATACAGTATGACGGAGGATCGTCTTTTTATCAAGCGGGGACTTTTCAATCTGAGAGAAGATGAGGTGCGTCTTTACCGTATCAAGGATTTAGGACTTGAGAGAAATCTGATTCAGCGCATGTTTGGTCTGGGAACGATTCGGGTTGTTTCAAGTGATTCCAGCCTTGGGAATTTTGACCTGACGAATGTGAAGAACAGTTCTGATGTTAAAGAGAAGCTGTCGAGGCTGGTGGAGGAAGAAAGACAGAGGAAAAAGGTTTCTTCCAGAGAATTTATCAGCTTTGAGGAGGAGAATGAAATGGAGATTTAACTGAGGTTGGAGGACGCGTCCGGAACGGACCATGTCCGGTGTGGTGAGGGAGTCTGTCTGAGTCTTCCGTCCCCGTGGAAAGTTGTCGTAGAGGGGGAATCCGGCCGGAATGAATTGCTGCGGGGAACGTTTGCACTCTTTGGAGTGCGCATCGGTGCTAAGCTCGTGAGGGACCTCGCTAAGCATCGGCGGACTCCCATGTCCCCTACGCAATTGATTCCGCCTACTTCCCCGGTCCAGATTTTCACCGGGGACGGAAGATTCAGGCGTAGGTTTTCGCACACCGGACATGGTCCGTTCCGGGCGCTGATTGTCTCTAACCTTAAATGGGGAGGACCCTGTCGCGGCCACTACGTGTTTCCGGCAGGCCGATATCAAACCTTCCGCAATTCTTTCATAAGGGCGCCTTGTAGGCATATCGTATTTCCCGCACACGGAAGCACTGAGTGGCCTCGACAAGGTCCGCCCCCGCACTTAACGCGTGAGACATTCAGCGGCCGCAGGCCAGCGGACGGGGCCGATACACCCGGCGGAGTCTTTCGTTCCGGCGAAAACCTGGCCTTGGGGCGGAGGGGAAGATAAAGTCTGCGGATGCCGCCTAAATCCATCGCTGATTAGCGAGGTCCTGTCGAGCTTAGCAGCGCGATGCATTTCACAGAGCGGGAGC
>Ga0129309_1000631_pt1 | contig 25281 bp, 30 predicted proteins | sample L1105metagenome_FD_94439 | JGI IMG/M metagenome (GOLD analysis project Ga0129309, IMG submission 94439) | Ring-tailed lemur group fecal microbial communities from Wisconsin, USA - L1105 metagenome | ecosystem: Host-associated > Mammals > Digestive system > Large intestine > Fecal | place: USA...
ATAAACGAGCAAAATAAAATCTTCAAAAGTTGTTATGATAGTGGTATAATCATCTTGGAACTTCAACATAATGTGCCTCCTTTCATAGCGTGTAGTGGTTTACAACTATAGGATAGCATATTTTGTTGAAGTTTTTTATATTAACTAGCACAACAGGTTAATTTACTTCTTGACAACGGTCATTACATATCAGCTTATGATGGATGGAGAAAAACCGGTCCGGATCGATATGCCCTGGAAAATAAAGTGGTAGTTGCAGGATTTTCAAAGGCAAAAGAATTCCAGGAATACCGAGAGGCAGTGATTGCAAAGGAGTTTAATCTGGATGAAGTAAGGCAAAGGATCTTAAACGCGGATGGGGCGTCATGGATCAAGAAAGTAAAAGATAAAAGTACATGCTTCCAGTTAGACCCATTCCATCGGAATAAAGCAGTAAAAGAAAAAATCCATGAAGAAGCTGCACGGGATGCCATTTTGGAGCTTCTGAAAGAAGAAGATATTGAAGAATTATTCCGGTATCTGGAGACCTACCGAAACAGTCTGAGCGATGAGGATGAGATTGAAGATGCAGAAGAACTGATTCGGTATTATGAGAACAACCGGGAGGGGCTCCTGCCCTATCAGTCCCAGAAGCTTAAGTTGCCGAAACCGCCGGAAGAGCTGGAATACCGGAATATGGGAACAATGGAAAACCTTGTGTGGAGTGTGATCGCGAAACGGATGAAGCATGGGCACAGGAGCTGGAGCCGTCGTGGAGGGAACCATCTGGCGAAGATTCTGGCAAAAAATGCAGCGGGAAACTGTATGCAGTGACAGAACGTCTGCGGAGACCGGTATTTGAAGAAGAAAGGGTAGAAGAGTTATATGGTGAAATCCTGATGTCGGCAAAGGCACCAAAGAAAGACGGAAAAGGCTATCAATATCCAGCAATAGGGCATGTAGTTGGATTGGACGGAAAGATACAGGGGGAGAGAAAACGATTGCTGCACATGGCTGGATATTAGAAAGCAGAAAAAGAACTGCTTGAACAGAAAAGATAAATCAAAAAGAAAGTTGCCAACGATTACTTGACAGTAACCAGGCAAACGAAATCACAGTAGAATATTGACTTTTATGGAAACAGCCTTTATAATTAATTTAGAAGTAAAGAAACCAAGAAAATGAGAATGCAAAGAAGTGCGTTTGCATAAGATAAGAAGGAGGTAGTAAGTATGTCTATAGTTGTAATGGAAAGAGGGAACACGAAAATGAACAGAAAAGTTCTTAGTATTTCTTCAAAGAGACAGATTACAATCCCGCAGAAGTTCTACCAGTTGCTAGGCTTTGGTGATGAAGCAGAATGTATTGTGCGTGGTGATGAACTTATTATTCGTCCGATTAAGACTGTTGCAGATGGCGAGTTTGCTGAACAGATTCTGACCGATTTGATTAAGGAAGGCTTATCTGGAGAAGAATTGCTTACAGAGTTCAAAAAACGTCAGGCACAAATTAGACCGGCTGCAGAAGCAATGCTTGCTAAGGCTGAGGATATTGCAGCTGGTAAAGCTGAATACGTAACTTATGAAGATGTTTTTGGAACGGAGGATTGATTCATGCTGCCAGTACGATTTGATCCTCCGGCAGCAAAGTATATTAAAAAGCTGAAGGATAAGAAGCTAAAAAAACTATATCAAGAGGCTATTGACAAGATAAGGGAAGATTATACAATAGGAGAAACGAAAACAGGTGATTTGACAGGTTTTTATGGCTATGACATTTACTATAACAAGACCAACTATGAACTCGCGTATACGATTGAGCGTATAGACGGTGAATTGGTAGTAGTTGTTATGGCAGGTACCCGAGAGAACTTTTATGATGAGCTGAAGAGATACATAAAAAGATAATAACGAAAATGAAAGAAAGCATCTATACCTACTATACCAAGGCACCTCGGTATGCGCATGACATCGGAAACACACCATCGACCGGGATGACAACTTGCTGGTGGAAGTAGAAAATGCAGATCTGGAATTGCTGACTACGCTGATGAACAAAGGTCTGATCCGCGGCGAGGATGTAGATGCAGAGACTTTGCAGGAAACTGCAGATGAACAGCCTGCGGTAGAAATTGCAAAATACTACTACGTTGCTCGCAAATTATGCTTGCATCAAAATGGTAGATGGAAGTTCTATACGATTAAAGAAAAATCGACCCTGCCGGTGAAAGCTGACAGGGTCGGTTTCTTTAATCTCTTCTGAAAAGATCTCTTGTATATACTTTTTCCTGTACGTCATCCAGAGAAGAGTCGTATCTGTTTGCTACAATGGCGTGAGATACGGCTTTAAACTCTTCCAGATCTCCGATCACGCGGCTTCCGAAGAAGGTGGAGCCGGACGGAAGGGTTGGCTCGTAAATCACCACAGTAGCGCCTTTTGCTTTGATACGTTTCATAACGCCCTGAATAGAGGACTGACGGAAGTTGTCGGAGTTGGATTTCATGGTAAGTCGGTAAATTCCAATCACAACTTCTTTTTCTTTTGTGGAATCATAGGCACCGTCAGAATAGGAGTAGGCGCCTGCAATTTCCAGTACCCGGTCCGCGATAAAGTCTTTTCTGGTCCGATTGGATTCCACGATTGCGGACATCATATTCTGAGGTACATCCTGGAAGTTGGCAAGCAGCTGCTTGGTATCTTTTGGCAGGCAGTATCCGCCATAGCCAAAGGACGGGTTGTTATAATGTGTGCCGATACGGGGATCGAGGCATACGCCGTTGATGATTTCCTGGGTGTTCAGACCTTTGGATTCTGCGTAGGTATCCAGCTCGTTAAAGTAGGAAACACGAAGAGCCAGATAAGTATTGGCAAACAGCTTCACAGCCTCCGCCTCTGTAAATCCCATAAACAGAGTATCGATATTTTCCTTAATTGCTCCCTGCTGAAGAAGAGCGGCAAAAACGTGAGCCTTATCTGCAGATTTTTCATCACAGGAAACAATGATACGGGACGGATAAAGATTGTCGTACAGGGCTTTGGACTCGCGAAGGAATTCCGGACTGAAGATAATGTTTTCAGTATTGTATTTTTTTCTTACGGAAGCAGTGTACCCAACCGGAATGGTGGATTTAATGATCATCATGGCGTCCGGATTCACCTTCTGGACAAGCTCGATCACAGCTTCTACAGCAGAAGTATCGAAATAGTTTTTCTTGCTGTCATAGTTGGTCGGAGCGGCAATAACAACAAAATCTGCGTTTTTATAAGCGGATTCACCATCAAGAGTAGCCGTAAGATCCAGTTCTTTTTCTGCCAGGTATTTTTCGATATATTCGTCCTGGATAGGGGATTTTCTGTTGTTGATGAGATCCACTTTCTCAGGGACGATATCTACGGCTGTTACATGATTGTGCTGTGCCAGAAGAGTGGCAATGGATAATCCCACATAACCGGTACCTGCCACAGCAATATTATATGTTCTGTCAAGAGCAGCTGTGAATGGAGCTTCTTTTTCTTCTGTAAAAAGATCTACCACCTCAAATCCCAGAACTTCTCCAAGCTTCTGGAGCTGATCTATGGAAGGAGTATAATCAGATTTTTCTAATCTTCCGATCATGGCACGGTTGATGCCGGTTGCTTCTGCCAGCTGTATCTGGGTAAGCCCTTTGGTTTTTCTTTCGCGAATAACAGTATCCACGAGTTTACTTATAGATAGTTTTTTCATTTGTCCTCCTGATATGGTCCTAAATATTATTTTAATAAGCTAAAATCGTTGTCATGTGACTGATAGTAGCATAATAATATTAAAGTGTCAATAAACAGTCAGTGAAAAACATGTAAATAGTATTTTTATGCGAAAAATCCAGTTTTAAATAACATTTTTGTGATTTGGAATAGAAACGAATGATTGAGAATCAAGGCATTCTATGATAAACTAAAAAAAGGTCTTTCGTGGCAGCAGGAGGAACATTTTATGTTATTTTACAGTCTGAGAAAATTTGCCTGAGAACTTGGTCTGGAAGTACAGAGCGGCGTGGCCTGTGGTATCTATAAGGGATATGCGGTCAGTATGTGGGAGGGGAATGGCTACAAAGCCTTCAACATTTCAGCGAAGTTTGAGGATGATCTCTGTAAAAAAATGGAAATGGAGCTTATGGAGCTGGAAGCGAATTACAGAAGAGTTGCTTATATCAGATTTATAGAGGGTGTTCTGGAAGCGAGATTTGTTGATAATCCAGGAACCATGAAGCAGTTCCGTAATTGTTTTTTTAATGTGCTTTCTGTTTTGGATGAATATGAGATTCCGGATGCAGATATTTGTCCAAAATGCGGACTTCCCATGTATGGTCAGGGTGTCTGGTCTTTATTTAAGTTATATGGCCGGAAATCCTGTCTTTATACTCATGAACATTGTGCGGCTGCCATGGAACGGGAAGTAAACCGGCAGATTGAATGGGACCGCCAGCATCCTATGTCAAAAGAGGAATTTATTGAGTCGATGATGGAGATCCATGGAGACGAATCCCTGGAAGAACTTGAAAAACTGTATGAAGAAATAGAAGAACCAGACACCGAACAAAGGCGGCTGCAGAGACGCCTGCCGGGATGGGTCGGGGCATTGGTCGGGGCTGTTCTTGGCGCTTTTATTTTGGCTGCCGCATATGAATTTCTAGGTACTTCTGCAATTTATGTTTCCTTGTTGTGTGCAGAGATGGTCAGGGCGGGATATAAATTAACAAAAGACGTCCGGGGAAAGAAAAGCGACATAATTATGATTATTATGTCACTGCTCTCAGTTTTCCTGGCAGCTATGCTGGATGCTGTTTCCTATGGTGCAGACATAACGAATTGGTATCGTTCGATCAGCGGTATGTCTGTTATAGAAAAATATATGGAATATATTGCTGCCGGTTTTCGAGTACTGGAATTGCACAGGGAAAATTATCTGATTTTTTCAGCGGGGGGATGTCTTCTTTCCTTAATAGGTCTTCTGGATATTATTCTGGATCTTTTTTGGGATCATAAGAGGAGCGAAAAAATACAGTGTAAACGCCTCCAGAAAAGGAAATAAACCTGCTGCTTAAAAAAATAAAAAATTTTCATTTCATCCCTTGACGAATGGAAATAAGCGTGTTATCATGCAATAGTATGCCGCACAAAGAGGTTGAAGCGATGAACCTTTTGGATCGTCCACCATATTTGGCGAGTAAATTTTACAGGAGGTGCCACAGATGTACGCAATTATTGCAACAGGTGGTAAACAGTACAAAGTTGCCGAGGGCGACGTGATCAGAGTTGAGAAACTCGGTGTTGAAGCTGGTGAAACCGTAACTTTCGATAACGTGATCGCAGTCAGCAATGACGGATTAAAAGTTGGAGAAGATGTGAAAAATGCCAGTGTTACCGCTTCTGTAGTTGAAAACGGTAAAGCTAAAAAAGTTATCGTTTACAAATACAAAAGAAAAACTGGATATCACAAGAAAAACGGTCACAGACAGCAGTTTACAAAAGTTAAAATCGAAAAGATCAACGCTTAATCTGGTGTTTGTATGATTACAGTGACAGTCACGAAGAAGAACAATTCCTATACAGAGTTTACTTCAAGAGGACATGCCGGTTATGCAGAAGAAGGGCAGGACATTATATGCGCTGCGGTTTCTGTTCTGGTGATCAATACAGTCAATTCTCTTGAGACACTCACTCATGACAGGATTTCTGTAGAAGAAAATGACGGTTATGTTTCCTTTTCTTTTATCGAACCTGTGTCAGAGGGTGGGACACTTCTTATGGATTCCCTTGTTCTCGGACTGACAGAAATTGAGAATAGTTATTCGAAAAAGTATCTGAAAGTAAAAGTCAGGGAGGTGTAACGACATGATGAAAATGAACCTTCAGTTATTCGCACATAAAAAAGGTGTTGGTTCCACAAAGAACGGCCGTGACTCTGAGTCCAAGAGACTTGGTGCCAAAAGAGCAGACGGACAGTTTGTTAAGGCAGGAAACATCCTTTACAGACAGCGCGGAACCAAGATTCACCCAGGCGTGAACGTAGGCTGCGGTAAAGATTATACATTATTCGCACTGACAGATGGTGTTGTAAGATTCACCAGAAAAGGACGCGATAAGAAACAGGTTTCTATCGTACCGGTAGAGGCAGAATAATCAGTTCAGCGTAAGGCTTCAAATCGTTCAGGTTTGGAGCCTTTTGTTTACAGTATAAGGAGCGACTTATGTTTGCAGACAGAGCAAAAATCATGATCCGTTCAGGTAAGGGCGGAGACGGCCATGTAAGCTTCCGCAGAGAGCTGTACGTACCAAACGGCGGTCCGGATGGCGGGGACGGCGGAAGAGGCGGCGACGTTATCTTTGAGATTGACGAAGGACAGAATACTCTGGGAGATTACAGGCATAAAAGAAAATATAAAGCACAGGACGGTGAAGAAGGCGGTAAGAGACGCTGCCATGGAGCAGACGGTAAGGATATCGTCCTGAAGGTTCCGGAGGGAACCGTTATTATGGATGCAGAATCACGGAAAGTCATTGCGGATATGTCCGGTGACAACCGCAGACAGGTGGTTTTAAAAGGTGGAAGAGGCGGAAAGGGCAACCAGCATTATGCAACTGCCACCATGCAGGTACCGAAATACGCCCAGCCAGGTCAGCCGGCTCAGGAGCTGGAAGTACTTCTGGAGCTGAAAGTGATCGCCGATGTAGGGCTGGTAGGATTCCCGAATGTAGGAAAATCCACATTCCTTTCCAGAGTCACCAATGCACAGCCAAAGATCGCCAACTATCATTTTACCACACTGAGTCCGAATCTTGGTGTTGTAGATACAGAGAACGGTGGTTTTGTCATTGCAGATATCCCGGGGCTTATTGAGGGAGCTTCCGAAGGAGTCGGTCTGGGACATGAATTCCTTCGCCATATCGAGCGTACCAGAGTCCTGGTACACATTGTGGATGCAGCGTCTACCGAAGGCCGCGATCCTATTGATGACATCTATAAGATCAATAAGGAGCTTGAAGCGTACAATCCGGAGATTGCAGCCAGACCTCAGCTGATCGCAGCAAATAAGATTGATTGTATTTACGGCGAAGAGGATCCGGTGGCTCTTCTGAAAGCAGAATTTGAGCCAAAAGGGATTCAGGTATATCCGATATCTGCTGCAACAGGACAGGGGATCCGAGAACTTCTTTTTGGTATAAAAGAACTTCTGGACAAGTGTCCGGCAGAGCGTGTAGTATTTGAACAGGAATTCTTCCCGGAGGATGTACTGATCACAGAAAACCTTCCTTATACAATTACAAAAGCGGAGAACGATGCGCATGTATTTGTTGTGGAGGGACCAAAGATCGAGAAGATGCTTGGATACACCAATCTGGATTCGGAGAAGGGATTTGCCTTTTTCCAGCGCTTCCTGAAAGACGGAGGTATTCTGGATGAACTGGAAAATGCAGGTATCCAGGAAGGCGATACTGTTCGTATGTATGGCTTTGATTTTGACTATTATAAATAAGTGTGATTTTAGAAAGGCTGGTCATAACGATGACAAGTAAACAGAGAGCTTATCTGAAAAGCTTAGCGATGAAAATGGAACCGATCCTTCAGCTTGGAAAAGGCGGGGTCACTCCGGAAAATACTGCCTCTGTAGACGAGGCCCTTGCTGCAAGAGAACTGATTAAGATCAATGTTCTTCAGAACTGTCTGGACGACACACGTCAGATGGCGGAACTTCTGGCTGAAAGAACACATTCCCAGGTGGTACAGGTGATCGGAAGAAAAATTGTTCTTTACAGAGAAGGTAAAAAAGACAAAAAGAAAATCATCCTTCCTTAACGAATATCAGAGAGGTACTGATATGGGAACAGACCGTAAAAAAATAGGGATCATGGGAGGAACCTTTGATCCCATTCATGTAGGACATCTGATTCTTGGAGAAAAAGCTTATGAGCAGCTTGGTCTTGACCGTGTATGGTTTATGCCCAGCGGGAATCCGCCTCACAAAAGAAACCGACAGGGTCAGGCAAGCAATGAGCAGAGAATTTCCATGGTAAAAAAAGCCATTGCAGGAAATCCTCATTTTGAGCTTTCTCTGATAGAAATGAATGAGGACGGGTATACTTACACTTATCGGACGCTGGAACGGCTGAAAGAGCAGAATCCGGATACGGACTATTATTTTATCATCGGGGCAGATTCTCTTTATGATTTTGCCACATGGAAGAAACCGGAAAGAATCTGCGGAGCATGTACCATTGTGGTAGCAGCCAGGGATCATGTTCCTGCAAAGAGTCTGGATCAGCAGATGACGTTTCTTTCACAGCAGTATCATGGCTGTTTTATCCGGCTGGATACTTTGAATATTGATATTTCCAGCCGGCTGATCCGTCAGTGGCTTCATGAGGGAAAAAGTCTTCGGTATTATGTTCCAGATCCGGTTGTTTCCTATATCCGGGAAAATAATATTTATCTTACATCAGAAGGAGATGTCATATAAAATGGCGGCGTATGATTTTGAAAAAATGCAGAAGAAGCTGCAGAAATATCTGGATGAGGATCGATTTCAGCATACACTGGGTGTTATGTATACCTGTGCCGCTCTGGCCATGGCTCATGGTTATGATATGAAGGATGCGCAGGCAGCAGGTCTTCTCCATGACTGTGCCAAATGTATCCCCAGCAAAAAAAAGCTGAAGCTGTGTGAAAGCAATCGGATTCCGGTTACGGAGTTTGAGAAAGAGCATCCGTTTCTTCTCCATGCAAAGCTGGGAGCGTTTATTGCCAGAGAAAAGTATGGAATCAAAGATCAGGAGATTCTTTCGGCTATCCGGTTCCATACGACCGGAAAACCGGAAATGAGTCTTTTGGAAAAAATTGTCTATATTGCAGATTATATTGAGCCGGGAAGATATAAAGCACAGCATCTGGACACCATCCGGGCGTTGGCATTCCAGGACCTGGATGAATGTATGTATGAGATCCTGAAGGATACCCTGGCATACCTGGAAGAAGACCCCAAGGATATTGACCTTACCACAAAGGATGCGTTTATTTACTATAAGGATTTACATATGGAAAGGGGCGTTCATTCATGAATATGGAAAAAGAAATGGCAGTCCTTGCTTTAAAGGCGCTGGATGAAAAAAAAGCCATGGATGTGAAAGTAATAGATATACATGAGGTTTCTGTTCTGGCAGATTATTTTATCATTGCAAGCGGAAGTAATTCCAATCAGGTACAGGCGATGGTAGATAATGTAGAGGAACAGCTTTCAAAGGCCGGATATGAGCCAAAACAGATCGAAGGAACCAAAAGTTCAAATTGGATCCTTATGGACTACGGCGATCTGATCATCCATGTATTTGATGAAGAAAACCGTCTGTTCTATGATCTGGAGAGAATCTGGCGTGACGGAAAGATCCTGGAAATGGATGAGTTCCTGTCAGAATCAGAAGATAATAAATAAATCGAGCATATTGGTTTCCGATAAATATATTATGTAAACTAAATGGCGTTTTAGAAACCCCCGCAGTCTGCAGTCACATGCAGGAAGCGGGGGTTTTTTGTACATTAGTTGTAAAAACGAAATACGCCAAATACTTTGCCGAGGATCTGAAGGTTTCCGTGTACCAGAATGGGATCCATATCGTCATTTTCCGGCTGGAGACGATAATATCCATCTTCTTTATAAAATGTTTTGACTGTAGCGGCATCCTCTACAAGTGCAACCACCATATCGCCGTTTTCCGCTGAAGACTGCTGCTTGACAAGTACCTGATCGCCATCAAATATTCCGGCATTGATCATACTGTCGCCTTTTACCTTCAGCATAAAGCTCTGGGCGTTGGGCATGAACTCTGAGGGAATGGGAAAATAACCTTCGATATTTTCTACTGCAAGGATGGGCTGTCCGGCCGCAACCGTTCCTACCAAAGGAACATTGACCACTTCCCGGCGCACAAGGTTAAACTGATCGTCAAGGATCTCAATGGCTCTGGGTTTGGTGGCATCTCTGCGGATATATCCGTTTTTTTCCAGGGCTTCCAAATGGGAGTGGACAGAGGATGTGGATTTCAGATGAACCGCCTCACAGATCTCACGAACTGCAGGAGGGAAGCCTCTGTTCAGTATCTCATTTTTTATATAATCAAGTATTTCCTGCTGTTTCTTACTGATCCTGCCGTATGCCATATTATATACCTCCAAAAAATTCCGTATCATCCAGTTTTATCAATTATATCATAGTTTCTGAAGATTGGCAAACAGATATTCGGAAAATATGTTCGCAGGTCACAAAAAAATCCTTGTTTTTCTTGTCATAGATGATGGAAAATGTTACAATAACCTGGTATATCTGAAAAAGTTTTTTAAAAGGAGGCATTTTTTTGCCCGATAAAAACAGATCCCCGAAGAGCCCAGGGCTTCTTTCGCGGATAAAAAATATTTTTGGACTGAATATTGGAACGATGCTTTTTGGCGTATTACTGCTGTACATGATCTTTAGTGCGATTCTGTATCTGACTTCTGATAAGGTAGAATCTTATCAGGTCATCTCAGGTCCTCTTTCCCGCAACGAAACCTATACGGGACTGGCGATACGGGAGGAATCGGTTTATAAGGCAGATTCAGACGGATACATCACCTATTATGCAAAAGATGGAAACAAGATCAATGCGAATGGTGTGGTATACGGAATAGGGGGCTCGAAGGCTTCGGATAACAAGACAGAGCTGACACCTGAGGAAATGGCTGATATCCGGAATGATATGATGAGTTTTTCCAGAAGCTTTAATTCCAGTAAATTTAATAATACATACAGTTTTAAATATAATCTGGAGGGAAATATCCTGCAGTATGCAGGTTCTTCAGAATCAGGCATTACCACCCTCGGCGGACAAAAGATCACGAAAACAGACAGAGACGGGATCGTCCTTTATTCGATGGACGGATATGAGGACAAAAGTGCATCAACTCTGACTGCTGCGGATTTTGACCAGAATGCCTATCATGAAACGGATCTGAAAAGTGACGGTACGATCCAGTCCGGAGATCCGGTTTATACACTGATCACAGATGAAAGATGGAGTCTGCTGATCCCTCTGAGCAGTAAACAGGAAGCCAAACTGGAAGACCGTACTGCAGTAAGAGTGAAATTTTTAAAAGATGATATGACACAAAGCGGAGATTTTTCGATCATGGAAATTGACGGACAGAAATATGGTAAGATTGACTTCAACAAAGGTCTGATCCGCTATGCGTCGGATCGTTTTCTGGAGATCGAGCTGGTGACGAATACAGTGACAGGACTTAAAATTCCTTTATCAGCGATTGTTACAAAGGAAGCTTATAAAATACCTGAGAAATACCTGACCACAGATCCGAAGACACAGAAAACAGGTCTTATGATCGAAGGCTCTGACAAAAACGGCAATACGACCTCTTCTTTTGTACCGGTAGATATTTACGCAAAAGCCGAAGACGAAGAAGCGATGAAGGCCGCACAGAAACGTGCCGAAGAAAAAAAATCTGCCGAAGGTACAGAGTCGGATGCAGAAAGCGCAGAAGCTGCAGTGATTCCCACACAGTATCTGTATTTTATTGATAAAAAAGGTTTTCACGAGGGGGATGTGGCAGTCTGTCCGGATGATCAGAGCAGACTGACCATTAAAGATATCGGTGTACTGGAAGGTGTGTACTGTACCAATCAGGGATATGCAGTTTTTCGTCATATAGAACTGCTTGACCAGAATGAAGAGTATGCCATAGTTTCCAAAAACACCGTTTACGGCCTTTCCCGTTACGATCACATTGTCCGTAATGCAGACAAGGTCAGCGAACAGGAAATCTTATATTAGTCTGGAGGCAGAAAGTAATGATAACAGAAAATCTGGAACAGGTAAGAAAAAATATCCAGGATGCATGCAGGTCTGTAGGCCGTGATCCTGAGGAAGTCACGCTGATCGCAGTAAGTAAGACCAAGCCGGTAGAGCTTCTGCAGGAGGCTTATCAGGCAGGCGCCAGAGATTTTGGAGAAAACAAAGTACAGGAGATTATGGATAAATATCCGCAGCTTCCTTCTGATATCCGCTGGCATATGATCGGACATCTGCAGAGAAATAAAGTAAAATATATTGTGGATAAAGCTGCAATGATCCATTCTGTGGATTCTCTTCGCCTGGCACAGACCATTGAACAGGAAGCGGCCAAGCATGATGTGCAGGTTCCGATCCTTCTGGAGGTAAATGTAGCGGAAGAAGACAGTAAATTTGGTCTGAAAATGGATGAGGTCCTTCCTCTTATAGAAGCCATTGCAGAATTTCCGCATATTAGGGTCTGCGGATTGATGACCATTGCTCCTTATGTTGAAAATGCAGAAGAAAACCGTATGTTTTTCCGACAATTAAAAAAATTAAGTGTTGACATTGCGGCAAAAAACATTAATAATGTTAGTATGAGCGTTTTGAGCATGGGCATGACTGGAGATTACCAGGTAGCTGTCCAGGAAGGCGCAACTATGGTTCGTGTCGGTACAGGTATCTTTGGTGAAAGGAACTATGTACGATAACGAGAGAATGAATAAGATTGGAGAATAAAATGAGTGTTTTAGATAAGCTGTTGGATGCTGTGAAACTGAACGATGACTATGATGAGGAAGAATTTCTGGACGATGACATCATGGACGAGTCTGATGAGGACTTTCTGGATGACGACCAGGATGACAAACCTGTAAAGAAATTTTTCCAGAAATTCGGAAAGAAGAAAGAGTCAGCAGATTATGATGACTATGATGATATGGAAGAAGAACTGGCTGAGGAAGTAAAAAAATATACACCGAAGCCGGAGCCAGCAGTCAGAACTGCTTCTGTGAAACAGGAAAGACCGGTAAAAAGCTCTTCTAAGATCACTCCTATGAGAAGCAGCAGAAGAAACTCAAATTCTGTAAACATGGAAGTATGTGTGATCAAACCTTCTTCTATGGAAGATACCCGCGAGATCGCAGACACACTGGTAGACAATTCTACTGTGATCCTGAACCTTGAGGGTATTGATGTTGAGCTTGCACAGAGAATCATTGATTTTACTTCTGGTGCATGCTATTCTCTTGGCGGAAGCCTTCAGAAGGTATCCAGCTACATCTTTGTTCTGGGACCGGCAAATGTGGACATTACAGGGGATCTGCAGAACATCCTTGGAGGATCTGCTCCTTCTGTAAGAGCAGGATATTGATATACTATGGAAAAAAATGATTTTTTCATTAAGAGAATCCGGGAACTGGCAAATCTCTCTTATCAGAGAGATATTGTCACCTTTTCGGATTTTCTTAATTTAAACGAACAGAATCTGGTAAAAAGTCAGGCTGCACACTTACCAGGGATAGTCATGGAAAGCTTCGGAGGCTATGACCAGGCAGAGCGTCAGATGATTGCATTTCATCCTGATGCTCTTGCTTTTTCCTGGGAATATCCTGTCTGCTGCCTGAAGATCGAACCTAAGTCAGTGAAATTTTCAGAGACTCTTACCCACAGAGATTACCTGGGGACCATTCTGGGACTTGGTGTGGAGAGGTCTGTGATCGGAGATATTCTTGTACAGGACTATGCAGCATGGGTATTCTGTCAGGAAAAGATTGCCGGTTTTATGGAAGAAAATCTATGCCGTGTGAAGCATACTTCGGTTCTTGTTTCCAGAGTATGGAATCCGGAAGAATTTCCACGTCCAAAGCTTGCACCGGTTTCCGGAACCTGTTCTTCTGTACGGCTGGACGCGTTGATCTCCATTGCGTTTCAGTCTTCCAGAAGCAGTATGGTATCGTTTATAGAAGGTGGTCAGGTTTTTGTCAATGGAAAGCTTATTACATCCAACGGATACGAGCCAAAGGAAGGGGATATTATCTCTGTGCGGGGAAAAGGCCGCTTTCTCTTTGAGAAAGTCACCGGCAAGACAAAAAAGGGCAGAACAGGCGTAAATCTGCTGAAATATGTCTGATTTTTCAGAATGAGAAAAGTCGGGACAAGGAGGATGCTTATTATGGAAAAAAATATTTTAAGGGTGAAAAGAGAAGGAGAATTTTCCTATCCGATCTATTATGAAAACAGCTTCGACGGACTGGCAGATGCAATGCATGCAGACGGACTGGATGGACGGACCGTATGTATTGTAACAGACAGCAATGTTTCTCCGCTGTATGCAGAGCAGGTGGCACACATCCTGGAAAAAGTATCTGTAAAAGTTCTTATTTTTGAATTTGAGGCAGGGGAGCCGAACAAGAATCTGGATACTGTCCAGTCTCTCTATCGTTTTCTTATCGAAAACAAAATTGACAGAAAAGGGATCCTGGCTGCTTTGGGAGGCGGTGTGACCGGCGATCTTACCGGTTTTGCAGCAGCCACGTATCTTAGAGGAATTGATTTTATACAGATCCCTACCACACTGCTGGCGCAGGTAGACAGCAGCGTAGGCGGCAAGACAGGAGTCGACTTCCAGCAGTACAAAAACATGGTAGGCGCTTTTCATCAGCCCAAACTGGTGTTTATGAATATGGAAACACTAAAAACTCTTCCGGATCGAGAATTTGCCTGTGGTATGGGAGAGATCCTGAAAACAGGTCTGATCTGTGACGGAGATTTTTTCCGCTTCGTATGCAGGGAGCAGGAACGGATTTGCAGCCTGGATAATGAGGCGCTTGCTTTTATGATCCGCAGATGCTGTGAGATCAAAGCTGGAGTCGTGGAGCGCGACCCGAAAGAACAGGGAGAACGAGCCCTCCTTAACCTTGGCCATACCATTGGTCATGCCATAGAAAAACAGATGGATTTCCAGCTTCTTCATGGACAGTGTGTCGCAATAGGAACTGCAGCTGCTGCACAGATATCCAAAAACCGTAAACTTCTTACCGAAGAGGAATACCACGAGATTTTAAATGGCTGCCGGCTTTTTGATCTTCCGGTTACAGTAAAAGGACTGGATCCGCAGCAGGTATTGTCAGCTACAAAAAATGACAAAAAAATGGAACAGGGAAAGATTAAATTTATCCTGATGAAAGGCATCGGACACAGCTTTATTGATAAGAGTGTATCGGATGAGGAGCTTCTTGACGGCATCCGGGCAGTCCTTTTATGAGAAGAGGCCAGGAGACAAGAAAGATCAGTACCTTTTCTGAGCCCCTCTGTGCCTTTTTATGGGCAGGAGGGATCCTTTTGCTTACAGTTCTTGATCAGTGGACAAAGCATCTGGCTGAGGCTGCTTTAAAAGGCTCTGAAGGTATTTCTCTGATACCGGGGGTACTGGAGCTTACCTATCTGGAAAATCGCGGGATGGCTTTTGGGATGTTTCAGGGCAGACAGGTGCTTTTTTTACTCCTCTGTATGATATTTTTTATTTTTCTTATTTACGCATACAGAAAGATTCCAAAAAACAGATATTATCTTCCTCTGATCATCACCGGAGCGGTATTATGGGCAGGTGCATTGGGCAATTTTATTGACCGTCTGCTTTATGGGTATGTGATTGACTTTATCTACATTTCTCTGATTGATTTTCCGGTGTTTAATGCTGCTGATATTTTTGTAGTATGTGGAGGAATCGTCTTTGTGATCCTGACAGGTTTCTGTTATCAGGATGAAGACTTTGATTTTATGAGTATCAAAAAAAGGAAAAACCAATGAATCTACTTACATTTACCATAAAACAGGAAGAACCTTCTGTCCGTATTGACCGGTATCTTGCGGAACAGTGTCCGGAGTTTTCCAGGTCTTATCTTCAGAAGCTTCTGAAAGAGCAAAAAGTAACTGCCGACGGCAGACCGGTAAAGGCAAACTATAAGATCCAGCCCGGTGCAGAAATCCAGATGGAGATTCCGGATATGGAAGTACCGGATATCCAGCCGGAAGATATTCCGCTGGATATTCTTTATGACGACGAGCATCTTCTGGTAGTCAATAAACCAAAAGGCATGGTAGTCCATCCGGCGGCGGGACATACAGAGGGGACTCTTGTAAATGCAGTTATGGCTCACTGTGGAGATAATCTTTCCGGGATTAACGGTGTTCTCCGGCCGGGAATTGTTCACAGGATTGATAAAGACACCACCGGCGCCCTTGTGATCTGCAAAGAGGATGCGGTTCACAGAGATCTGGCAGAGCAGTTAAAAGAACATTCGATCAAGCGCAGATATCGCGCTATTGTGCAGGGAAATCTGAAAGAAGACGAAGGAACGATCGAAGGACCGATCGGGCGCCATCCTACGGACCGTAAAAAAATGGCCATTAATTACAAAAATGGAAAAGATGCGGTGACTCATTACAAAGTCCTGGAACGTTTCGGACAGTATACGTATATTGAGTGCAGACTGGAGACCGGACGTACCCATCAGATCCGTGTGCATATGACCAGCATCGGGCATCCTCTTCTGGGAGATACGGTTTACGGATCCTCCAAAAATCCGTTCCATCTGCAGGGACAGACGCTTCATGCCATGATTCTTGGCTTTCGTCATCCGGTTACCGGAGAATATATAGAATTCGAAGCACCTTTGCCAGACTATTTTTTGAAGCTGTTAGAAAAATTAAGAAAATAGTTTGCATTTCCTTCGAAATAATGTATAATATATGAATAGATTATTATTTTCGCAGAAGGGAGTGTGCAGCTTATGAGCAATACTACAAGTTCAATCATTACGATCGGAAGAGAATACGGCAGTGGCGGAAGGCAGATCGGACAGGAGGTTGCCAAGTATTTTGGCATTAAATGCTATGACAAGGAGCTGCTGGAGCATGCGGCAAATGACAGCGGAATCTGCAAGGAGCTGTTTGAGCACCACGATGAAAAACCTACGAACAGCTTTTTATATTCACTTGTTATGGATACTTATTCCTTTGGGTATTCTTCTGCGGGATTTAACGATATGCCTATGAACCATAAGATTTTTCTGGCACAGTTTGATGCAATCAAAAAACTGGCCGGTGAAGGCCCCTGCGTCATGGTAGGACGCTGTGCAGACTATGCATTGTCTGACTGGCCGGACTGCTTCAGTATTTTTGTTCATGCTGATCTGGATGTAAGGATCCGCAGGATTGCTTCCAAATATGGAAAAAGTGACAGAGAAGCAAAAGATTTGATCAATAAAACAGACAAAAGCAGAGCCAGCTATTATAATTATTATACCAATAAAAAATGGGGTTCTGCCAAAGACTATAACCTTTGCATTGACAGCGGAAAACTTGGTCTGGATAATGCAGCAAAAGTAATTATTGATGCCGTACAGATCTTTGATGCTTCAAAGAAGAAGTAATGGTGATGATATGCTCCAATACCGGGAGGCAGTATGCACTGTTTTCCCGGTACTTTTTTGTCTATTTTTAACATTTTTATTTAATTTGTTAAAAATAAAGACACAAATATGTAAAACTATGCTATACTGAAATTTAGGATAACTGGAGGCAGAAAATATATGAAATTATTTATCCAAAGAGTACTGCAGGCAGAAGTGAAAGTAGATGGAGAAACAGTTGGCAGCATCGGAAAGGGACTTTTGGTTTTTGTAGGGGCCGGGAAAGACGATACCAAAGAGATTGCAGATAAATATCTAAAAAAACTTCTTGGGCTCCGGATTTTTGAAGATGAAGCCGGAAAAACAAACCTTTCTTTAAAAGATGTAGAAGGAGAACTTCTTTTCGTTTCTCAGTTTACCTTGTACGCCAACTGCAAAAAAGGCAACCGCCCAAGTTTTATTGAGGCTGGAGAACCAAAAATGGCAGAGGAACTTTATGAGTATATGATCCAGGAAGCCCAAAAGAGCGTACCGGTAGTGGAACATGGTATTTTTGGTGCAGATATGAAGGTGTCTCTTATCAATGACGGACCGTTTACGATTCTTCTTGATGAGCATATTCTGTAGTTTCCCTTTTTTTACTCAAAAACTCAAATGATGAAGGAGAATGAATAAAGATGAAAAAGAAGATGACTGTCTTTTCAGCGATTCTCTGGCTGTTTACAGCAGCTTTCTTTGCAGGATGCTTTGTAACAGCTTCGCCAGAGCCTGTTCAGGCAGCAGTCCAAAAACAGTTTGTTTATCAAAACGGCAATTACTATTATTATAATTCCGCAGGGAAAAAGGTAAAGGGCTGGTATACCTCCCCTTCCGGAGTCCGATATTATTTTGACTCCAGAACCGGCGCAGCCAAGCCCGGAATCCAGAAGCTGAATGGAAAGACGTATTGCTTCAGCAACAAAGGAAAAATGCTTACCGGATGGCAGACAGTCAAAGGAAAACGTTATTTCTTTAATAAAAAGACCGGATGCATGCACAGGGGATGGCTTCGTACTTCTTCGGGAAGCGTTTATTATTTTTTCAATGACGGAGTGATCCGGCCGGGATTCCAGACAGTACAGGGGAAGGTACGCTATTTTAATTCCTATGGAATGATGATGTGCAATAAAATCGTCACTCATAAAGGAAAGCGTTATTATATGGACAAGAACGGATATCGAAAAACCGGTCTGGTGAAGATCGGCAGGAGCTGGTATGCGTTTGACCGAAAAACCGGTGTCCAGCTTCGAAATGCTTTTTATACCGCTTCCGATGGTTCCCGCTATTATGCAGGAAATAAATATGCACTGGTAAAGGGCTTTTACAAAGTAGGTTCTTACTATCGATATTTCCGTCCTTCGGATTACAAAATGGTCACCGGATGGCAGACGATTGACGGATATCGATATTTGTTTAACACTCATACAGGTGCACGTTATGATAACTGCAAAGTAACCCTGGTTAAAAACATGTATTGCTTTAATGCAAACGGAAGAATGTACCGGAATTCCTGGGCTGCAATAAAAGGCAAGATTTATTATGCGCAGAGCAACGGGCTTCTGGCAACCGGATGGCTGAACCTGAAAGGAAACCATTATTTCCTGAACAGCGCAGGAGAGAGGCAGACAGGCTGGATTACTGTTAATAAGAAAAAATACTATCTGTCACCATCGACCGGTATTATGAAAAGAAACTGCTGGATAGACCAGACGCATTATGTGGGAAATGACGGAGCATGGATCCCTGATTATAAGGAAAAGACATTCCGTTGGCCTCTTAGCTCCAAAAACAACATCATCACAAGCTATTTTGGACCGAGGAAACCACCGGGACCGGGAGCTTCTTCTTATCACAAGGGAATTGATATCGCAGCAAAAGAAGGGGAACCGATCTATGCAGTTGCAGATGGAACCATTTCTTTGATCAAACATAATAATGGTGGTGCGGGAAATCATATTCAGATCACACATGCAGATGGAATTGTTTCAGAATATATGCATCAGTCAAAATTTGCTTCTGGACTGAGATATGGGGCAAAAGTCAAAAAAGGACAAGTGATCGGTTATGTAGGAAATACCGGAACTTCCTTTGGCGCGCATTTGCATCTGGGTATTATTGTAAACGGTACACATAAAGATCCTTTGGATTACGTAAACCGACCAACGAAATAACACAATAAAATGAAGGCTGTCTGGATTAATTCCGGGCAGCCTTTTGCAAATATGCAGACAGGAATATCAGACACAGAAGGAGTACAAAAAGATAAAAATCCTGCCATCTATATAGAAATCTATCTATACGACAAACCCGAGTTTTTCATATAGATGTGGACAGAAGAACCACTTCTGTGGTATAATGACTAAGAAATCTGAATTTTTGCATGTTTTAAGGAGTTATGATTATGGAAAAAAAACAGACCTATCATGAACATACCGATATAGAAAATACCTTACGGCTTCGTCAGGTACTGGCAACCCTGCCGCCTTTTTGCAGAGATTATTTTCGTGCCATTGATGCGACAACCACAACAAAAACAAGAATTTCCTATGCTTATGATATCCGGATCTTTTTTCAGTTTCTTCTGGAAACCAATCCGTCTTTAAAGGAAAAAACCATGACGGATCTTACGGTTCAGATCCTGGATCAGGTCAAGGCGGTTGATATTGAGGAATATCAGGAATATCTGAAGGTATATCAGAACCGAAATGCCGATAAGCTGGAAACAAACGGCGAGCTTGGGCTGAAACGAAAAATATCTGCCTTAAGAAGTTTTTATGCATATTATTACAAAAGGGAAATGATTGAAACAAATCCTGCCGTACTTGTTGATGTGCCTAAAATTCATGAAAAAAGTATTATACGGCTGGATGCTGACGAGGTAGCCCTTCTTCTGGATCATATTGAGCATTGCGGAGATACTCTTACCGGTCAGAAACGTGTGTTCTGGGAAAAGAACAAAGAAAGGGATCTGGCTATCGTGACCCTGCTTCTTGGTACGGGAATCCGTGTTTCTGAATGTGTAGGTCTTGATATTGAGGATGTGGATTTTAAAAATAATGGAATCAAGGTCACCCGAAAAGGCGGAAATGAAATGGTTGTTTATTTCGGCCCGGAGGTAGAAAAGGCTCTGCGGAACTATCTGGAAGTCAGGGAAAACATCACTCCCCTCTCCGGCCATGAACACGCACTCTTCTACTCTGCGCAGAGAAAACGTATCGGGGTGCAGGCCATCGAAAACCTGGTAAAAAAATATGCCAGAGAGATCACTACCACAAAAAAGATCACTCCTCATAAGCTGCGCAGTACCTATGGTACGGCTCTTTACCAGGAAACCGGCGATATTTACCTTGTAGCGGACGTTCTCGGGCACAGGGATGTAAATACGACCAAAAAGCATTATGCGGCTCTGGACGATGCCAGACGGCGTCAGGCGGCAACTGCAGTAAGATTAAGGGAGGACTGATGTCCTCCCTCTTTAATGATTCCCGGTTCCAAGGATTTGGGCTGAAATTGCCCCGTTTTCATAAAATATTTTGATTTTTACAGGATAATCGGTGTTGTTCCGGAACTGATAATCCAAGGTTCCCCAGGATACGGCAGCATCCATGCCATGAGGTACATAGGCAACAGGTTTGGAATGAGGATGCCGTTCCACAATTTCAAGTCCTGCGTTCAGGCAGGCTGCATAAAGTGTGGTAGAAACCTGGCAGATACCGCCGCCTATTCCCGGTACCAGCTGGCCGTTTGCGATGACCGGAGCCGACTGGAATCCTCTTTCGGAAGTACGTTCCCCCACAGCTTCATTATAAGAAAAGGTTTCCCCCGGATTCAGAATCACGTCATTGCAGCTGGCACATGCAAGCCGGATATTTGTGACACGCCCCTGGGAGCCTCCTCCATAGGTCGTATACTCTCCCAATATATCCCGGTAAAGCATGGATTTCAGCTCCTCCGTGGAAAGCTCCGGCTCTGTGAACGTAAAGCTGATTTTAAGATCAGAGTCCTCTTCCGCTTCTTCTAACTGTTTTTCTGCTTTTTCGACATCAAAGGAAACTCCCTGCACAGATGGGACAATTGCAAAATCATTTGTCTCATCCAGAAATGCATTGCTCATTTTTACATATACATTATGATAAAACGGCTGCAGGCGTATTGTTTTCGGGGAAACGGTGATCTCCGGACAAGGGAGCTCTGCCTCGTATATATGTTGGGAAAGAACTTTCAAAAGCTCCTTTTCCAGAGCATCCATATCCGGCTTTACCCCTGTTTTTCCCTTGTGGATCGTCAAAGAAGAGGCATCCCGTTTCCAGGTGGTTTCAACCATGGTGTTGATCCTGGCAATCCCGGTTTCTTCCAGAATATCTCTGAGCCTTTCCGGATATGTGATCTCCGGAAGGATTTCTTTTGAAACAGGTTCCTGTCTCCGGGCCTGGATCCATTCTATACCTCTGGAATACCAGTTCCCATGTCCGGGCTGATAGGCATGTTCAATTTCTTCGGAAGCATTTATGGAAAGTACCGGAAAAATATCTGCTTCGTAAGTCTGATCTGCAAGCGTTATGGTGATTGCTGCATGTTTGTATTCTTTTTCAAACTGTTTTTGTATTTCCTTTTCTGCTTCTTTTTTTGATTTTCCCTGGAGGGCTATGCCGTTGATGGTAACATCTGTCCAGATTGTCTGCCCCTTCAGGGAATGACACCAGTACAGATAACCGGCTGTAAAAACACAGACTGCTGTAAGGATCACAGCTGTTGTAACCTGCCTTTTCTTTTTCATATCGCTTTCCTTCTGTTGTTTTTTTATTTATCTGGTTATTTGTCCTTGTTTTTCAGATCCCGAAGCATTTCCTCCACAGTCTTTCCGATCAGTGGGTGACGCTTCCATGGAGCCAGCTGATTCATGGGAATCAGCACAAAATCTCTCAGCTGCATTTCAATATGAGGGATATGAAGCTCCGGCGTATCCAGAATAAGATCATCATAAAGCAGAATATCCAGATCCAGCGTCCGGGGACCCCAGTGGATCTTTCGGACACGGTTGGCCTCCTGTTCAATCTGGTGGAGAGCCAGAAGAAGCTCTTCCGGATCCAGCATTGTTTGAAGCTCCAGCGCCCCGTTAAGAAAATCATCCTGATCCGTCACTCCGTAAGGCGCTGTCACCAGAAAATCGGAAACAGCCTTTACCTGACAGTCTTTTCTTTCATCCAGCCGCTTTACTGCCATATCCAGATAAGCCTTTTTATCACCCATATTAGATCCCAGGGCAATATATGCCGTATGCCAGCCTCTGGTGATCTTTACCGAAACTGTATTCAAAGGGAGGCCAACGGGAGCCCACGGCTTCTGGATCTCCAGGTCGAGCCTGGCTACCAGCGGATATTCCAGAAGGATTGCCTGGGCAAGCTGTTCAGCTGCACATTCCAGTAATTTCCAGGTATGTCCGGTCATATACTTCTGGATGAAATGACTGACTTCTCCATAATTGACGGAACAGGAAAGCTCATCTGTGATACCTGCTTTTCTGGTGCTGGTATAAAGGACAACAGAAATAACAAATTTCTGTCCCAGTACATTTTCTTCCGGATAAACGCCGTGATTGGCAAATACCTCCAGTTTATCGATCGTAATCTTATCCATTTTTATCTCCCTAAAATCGCTTCTGTCATCTGGATCGCACGTTTGTTTTCTTTGATGTCATGAACACGGACAAAGGCGCAGCCTTTCATCACACCGATGACAGTGGTAGCCACAGTTCCCTCTACACGCTGATCTGCCGGAAGATCCAGCGTAAGTCCGATCACTGATTTTCGTGACGTACCAAGAAGAATCGGGAATCCCAGACGATGCAGCACATCCACATGATGAATCGTTTCCAGATTCATTTCGTAGGTTTTTCCAAAGCCTACGCCTGGATCCAGAATGATCCTGTCATCAGCAACACCTGCTTCTCTTGCGATCCTTACACATTCTTCCATGTCTGTTACCAGGTCACTGAGAAAATCCTCATATACTGCCTCATGACGGTTATGCATCAGACAGCAGGCTGCATTGTACTTTGCAGTCAACTCTGCTGCTTTTTTATCATGCTTAAAGCCCCAGATATCGTTGACAAGGTCTGCCCCGGCTTTTAAGGCTGCTTCTGTCACGGCACCTTTATAGGTATCAATAGAAACCGGTACGTCAAAACGGCTTTTTACAGCCTCAATCACAGGAACCACGCGGGAAATCTCTTCCTGATCTGTGATCACTGTATGTCCCGGACGAGTGGATTCTCCTCCGATATCAATGATATCCGCACCGTCGCGAAGCATTTCTTCTGCATGAAAAAGCGCTGCATCCAGGTGGTTGTACTTCCCTCCGTCTGAAAAGGAATCCGGTGTTACGTTCAGGATTCCCATAATATAGGTTTTGTTTTTTACGTCAAATTCTCTGTTACCGATCTTCATGCGATTTCTCCTTTATATTCAGTATTCTATCCACAGGTTCTTCTTTTCCTCCGGCCAGTTACACTCCGGTTCTGACGGACAGGCAAAGCAGTTTCGTGATTTTTTGTCTGCCCGGTACAGATATGCAGTCAGAGGAAGATCACTGGAAAGACTTGCAGCATCCCGGTGACCGAGGATTGCTTTTTTTACAGCCTCAATCTCTTCTGTCTGAAATTCACAGTCCTTCATGATAAGCTCTGCAGCTTCGGAACCGGCAATATCATGGGGGGTATCCCTGGTAAGCTGCTCATATCTTCCAAGATCATGGAGCAGCGCCGCTGCATAGATGACCTCTTTCGGAATGGAGGCCCCATCTTCCAGATCATAGATATACATCAGTCTGGCTACATCCAGAAAATGCTCCATGGTATGGCGGCAAAAGGGTCTGTCTTTTTCTAACTGCTGCAGCTTTTCAAAAAGCTCCTGAAACAGAGGATGCTTCTGTATTTTTTGTATCCGTTCCATAACTTATTTTACCATCTGCAGAAATGTCTGCTGCAAAGAAAGATCCTCAGCAAAAACGCCCCTTACAATTGTGGTCACTGTTTTGCTTCCGGGCTTCTGTACTCCGCGCATAGTCATACACATATGCTCCGCCTCGATCATAACCATAACACCCTTTGGTTTCAGATGTTTTTCCAGCGCATCTGCGATCTGGGCTGTCATATTTTCCTGGATCTGCGGTCTTCTGGCAAAAACCTCTACCGTTCGGGCAAGCTTGCTGAGACCGGCTACTTTGCTGTCCGGAATATAGGCTACATGTGCCTTTCCATAAAAGGGGAGCAGATGATGTTCACAGACAGAATAAAAGGTGATGTCTTTTTCAATGACAATATTATTGTTGACAGCCTGGAATTGTTTGTTCAGATGGACAGCGGGATCCTCATAAAGCCCTCCGTAAATCTGTTCGCACATACGTGCAATACGGTCAGGCGTTTCCAGAAGACCCTCCCGGCTGATGTCTTCCCCAATGCCTTCCAGCATCAGCCGTACGCCCTGTTTGATTTTTTCATGATCCATCATACTCAGTTACCTCCTTAAAATTATTTCGGGATGTGAGTATTCTGGTATGGATTTATGATGCAGAGAAATGCATGAAAATAAATTCAGGTACACAAAAAACATCCCGATGTGAATGAGCATCTGGAATAAATAATAATTCTTATATCCCTTCACAATCGAGATGTATGGCATCTGTGTGTTGCAACGGGTGCGAATCCCATATCGTAAGACGGACTTTTCGTTTCTGTGGCAACTCCCCATCCACGGAACACTTAACGCATGGAATTCTATTTTGCATATTATTTATCTGGCATAATTATACTACCATTATGCAGGTATTTCAATAAAATATTTCTCTATTCTATCATATCTACTCCGTAATGGCCCGGGAGTTTGACAGCTATCTAAATGTAAAAGTACTTTAAAGCCTTTTACCAGGCTTATTTTTTTGTCAATTTTATAGTATTATATTGCACGTTACTTTTAGATACTGTATAATAGATTTA
>Ga0129309_1000633_pt1 | contig 25196 bp, 19 predicted proteins | sample L1105metagenome_FD_94439 | JGI IMG/M metagenome (GOLD analysis project Ga0129309, IMG submission 94439) | Ring-tailed lemur group fecal microbial communities from Wisconsin, USA - L1105 metagenome | ecosystem: Host-associated > Mammals > Digestive system > Large intestine > Fecal | place: USA...
AGGAAGATGTGATAGAAAACTGCGGGAATCTGGCAAAAAAATACGGGTATGATAAGCTGGAATTTCTGACAGGCGATATCGCGTCTTACGAAGGGACGGACAGCGTGGACATGGTCGTTACGCTGCATGCCTGCGATACGGCCACAGACTATGCGCTTCAGAAGGCGGTACAATGGGGAGCGAAAGTAATCCTTTCGGTGCCGTGCTGTCAGCATGAACTGAACGGACAGATTAAAAGCGGGCTGATGGAGCCGGTGCTGAAATACGGCCTGATCAAAGAGCGCATGGCATCGCTTCTGACAGATGCGTTCCGGGCAAATCTTCTGGAAGAACAGGGGTATCAGGTGCAGATACTGGAATTTATTGATATGGAGCATACTCCGAAAAATATCCTGATACGGGGAATAAAAAAGGAGAATGCCCGGGTAAAAACAGATGAAAAACTGACCGGCTGCATGAACGCATGGAATGCGCAGCCGCTTTTGGACAGATTACTGAACGGGGGGACAAGATGAAGAAGATTCTGATAAGGACAGGCGTACTTTTGCTGCTGTTTGTCGGTTCGGTCGCAGGTTTTGCAGTTTTGATAAACAACGAATCAAAAATGAGAACGGAAGACATGTCTCCGGCTACCTTGCCGCTTGTATATATGGTGTATAAAAATGTTGAAATGAATCCGCTGCACGGCTACACCCAGCCCATGCAGGTGACCGCGGTGCGGGATACGCTGACCCCTATCTCGACGGAGCGCGACATGAGCATCAAGGTGCAGACCTTCGGTGAGGATGTGCGGGATATATATTTTGAAGTGATAAGTGCGGACGGAAAAACTTCGCTTGAAAATACCAAGGTCACGGATATCAAAAGAGAAGACGATTATGTGACGGCATCTTTCACGCTGCAGAATCTTATGCTCATGAAGCAGGAATACGTGCTGAAACTCCAGCTTAAGGTAGAGGACCGTGACGTCTATTACTACACGAGAGTGGTGCAGCAGGACAGCCTGCATACGAAGGAATATCTGGATTTTGTGATATCATTCTCGGAAAAATGCCTGAATAAGAGCGATGAAGAGCGCCTTGCGCTGTATCTTGAACCGGAAAACACAAATGCGGAGCATGATAATTTCTCCTTTATGGACATCCACTGCACGACAGACCAGCTCATGTGGGGAAATCTGAATCCGCAGATTTATTATAAATCCATCCCGATGATAAAGGAGCTCAATGAGACGACGGCTACCATCGTGCAGGAATACCTGATCAGCGCTGCGAATGAAGAAGGTGCTGTGGAACTTTACACCGTCAATGAGTATTACCGCCTGCGCTATGCGGATGAGACGGTCATGCTGCTGGATTTTGAGCGCTCTACAAATGAAATATTCAATCCGGATAACGGTGTGCTCACAGACAAGGGAATTAATTTTGGAATATGCAGCAGCAATGTATCTTATACATCAGACGACAGAAACCAGTATTTTGCCTTTGTGATCGGCGGAGAGCTCTGGAGCTATGACTCTGCGAGCGGAAAAATGGCGCAGATCTTCACCTTCCGCCAGAAGGGCAACAGTGATTACAGGGACATATACGGACAGCATGAGATAAAGGTGCTCAGTGTAAGCACCGGAGGAAATGTCCAGTTTGTGGTTGCAGGTTATATGAACCGAGGAAGGCATGAGGGAGAATCCGGCGTTGCGGTCTACTACTATGACGCGGCCTCCGGAGGCATAGAGGAAGAGCTGTTTGTAGATACGGTGCGTTCCTACGATTCCCTGAAAGCGGATGTAAAGGAGATTTCCTATGTCACGGACGACAGGGAAGAGTTTTATCTGCTCCTTGACGGAGATGTGTATGAGATCAATATGCTCACACTGGAAATGAGCAGGCTTGTGGAAGACATGAAGCCCCACTGTTATGCAGGTTCGGTATCGGGAAAGCATTTCTGCTATCTTGAAGAAAACAGCGCCTTTGATTCGAGAACGATCATCATGTATGATCTGGATACCAAACAGGTTCAGAAGATCACCTGCGGTGAAAACGAAAGGATCCGCATGCTGGGTTATCTTGGGGAATCGCTTGTTTACGGTATCGCAGAGGCGTCAGATATTGATGATGCACATGACGGGGATGAGATCTTCCCCATGAAGGCGGTTTATATCCTTAATGAAGAGGGCGAGTGCGTGAAGGAATACGGCGAGACAGGCGTGTATGTGACGGGCGCCGAGATCACGGACAAGCTTCTTACCATGAGCCGTGTGCGCAAAAACGGAGACAGTTGGGAAGAAGTGGCGGAAGACCATATCATCGACAATTCGGGCCGAGATGAATCTGTCGGTATCACAACGCAGGTAACTGACCGCAAACAGACGGAGATGGTTCTTCTGGCAGGAAAGAACTTCCAGAAAAAAACACCGCAGGTAGTCCGCAGCAGGATGATCGTGCCGATACAGGAAAAACTGGTGTCAATTCCGGGAAAAGAGCACACAGAGGAACTCTTCTACGTATATGGAAAAGGAAAACTGGACAATGTTTATGAGAATGCCAACACGGCGATCAGGCGTGCCGACGAGCTGTTCGGCGTGGTGATCGATCAGAACCAGCAGTATATATGGGAGCGCGGAAATAAGCAGGCGATCACAGAGCTTTCCATGGAGGATATTCCGCAGTGCATTCTGAGCGGAAATATGGACATTGACTACCTGCAGGGACAGCTTCCGGAAAAATGGGTGCTTGACCTGAGCGGATGCAGCATCGATTCGATCCTATATTTTATCAGCGCCGGAAATGCGGTCATGGCGGAAACGCCGGACGGAGTCCGTATCCTTATGGGTTACGACCAGTGGAATAACATCCGCTTCTACGAACCGGGCGCGGAAGAATCTTATCTGGTCAGCGACGAGGATTATCCGGAAATGTTTAAGCAGGCAGGGTATGTATTTATTGGATTTATCGATAAGCCGAAAGGGTAAAAAGTAAGAGCCGGCTGCATTGATTCCCGCGAGCAATGAGCCAAGTGCCGTGCTTGCACGAGCATTTGGCGAATGCCGCGAGGGGTGCTGTGTGCCAGTGGCACACGTTTAGCACCGACCGAAGCGGAGCGCAGACCACATACCCCGCTGCTCTGCATCGCTGCAAGTTTGATGCCCCGTTGCTTGCAGCGGGGTTGTTGACTGCTCAGTGCAGCCGGCTTTCAGAATTTTAATGGTTTTACGGTGTGAAGATTACATTTTTGTACTTTTCTAATACGGCAATGAGCAAAAGTCCGAGCACGCCGCAGGAAAGCGCTTCACCGACACATACGGTAAACGCGTTAAAGAGCATGGATGTGGGAATCCCATAACCGTATTTTAGCACGAAGGGTACAATGACTGTATTTGCAGCGACCGGAGGAAGCGCAAGCAGCGCTCTGCGGACAAATTGCCCCTGAGCTGTATGACGGAGGGCATATGTACCGAATGCTCCGATCAAAGTGGCGATACTGCCAAATACGACGTCCAACAGGATTCCTCCGGCCATGACATTGCTGATGATGCATCCGACAAATAATCCGGGAATCGCAGCAGGCGTGAAAAACGGTAAAATGGTGAGCGCTTCAGAAAAGCGAAGCTGGATGGCCTGATTTGCAAGGCCGAGGGCGTTGGCGATCATCGTCAGCACCACGTAGAGAGCAGCAATCATCGCTGCCTGTGAGAGATACAGTACTTTTTTGTTTTGCATATTCAGTTCTCCTTTAGTTTTGTTTTACGTGTGGAAGGTCTCGAACACACGGTAAGTTAGTCTGAAAAAGCCTGTAAATACGGGCTTTCAGCCTTTGCTACTATAGCACGGTTCTTCAGGGAAATCAAGATTTGTCCGAAATTTGTCCGACTTTGACTAAACAAATAGAGATATCAGAAACACAAATAAGTAATTGAGGTGGTTGATGCCGGATTTCAGGAAAAAGTAAAAATATATTATTAGTGGGACCTTCGGGTCCCTTTTTTTGTGTCATAGGAAACTGCGTCCCCTATGACACAAAAAACGCTTCGCGTTGATGCGCAGCTCGCGGATAGGAATTTGCTGCATAGCAGCCCGCTCGCGCGCGGAGAATGCGCTTTTGCGCATTCTTTTTTATTATTCATAGCTGCACAATGCATAATCTGACATATTGAAATATTCAATAAAAAAGGATTTGTATATTTGACTAGTAATTCTGCACTAGTAATATAGTATAAAAATGGCAGATGTAACAAAATTGATAATTTTTCGTATAGTATATTGACTATTCTGCACATAGTGCTATAATTGATGCATAACAATATGTCTATTATATAGACAAATAGTCGGAAGGAGTGCGGGCTGTGAAACGAGTAACGATGGATGGAAATGAAGCTGCTGCATACGCTTCTTATGCATTTACAGAAGTTGCAGCGATATATCCGATAACACCATCTTCACCTATGGCAGAATATGTTGATGAATGGGCTGCAAATGGGAAAAAAAATATTTTTGGGGAGACTGTAAAACTGGTTGAAATGCAGTCTGAAGCGGGTGCAATTTCTGCAGTACACGGAGCAATGGAAGTTGGTGCATTAACTTCGACATATACAGCATCTCAAGGATTGTTATTAATGGTTCCGACAATGTATCGTATTGCGGGAAGTTTAAAACCAAGCGTTATCCATGTTGCGGCAAGGTCTGTCGCATTACATGGATATTCTATTAATGCAGAACATTCTGATGTTATGGCATGCCGTCAGACCGGATACGCTATGCTTGCCTCTGCATCTGTTCAGGAAGCAATGGATTTAGGCGCGGTAGCGCATCTGGCTTCAATAAAAAGCAGTGTACCATTTCTCCATTTTTTTGATGGATTCAGGACTTCGCATGAGATTCAGAAAATTGATTGTCTTGATTATGAAGATTTAGCAAAGATTGTGGATTACGATGCAATTGAAAGATTTAGAAAAATGTCTTTGAATCCGGAATATCCGATAATAAAAAGTACTGGCCAGACACCTGATACTTATTTTCAAAGCAGAGAAGCCTGCTCGGAGTATTATGAACCGGTTGCAGATGTTGTGGAAAAATATATGAATAATATCAATCAGATATCTGGACGAAATTATAAGCCATTTAATTATTTCGGAAGAGCAGATGCTACGGAAATTTTAATTGCCATGGGATCTGTTAGCGGGACGGCTCAGGGAACGGTTGATTATTTGAATCAGCGGGGGCGTAAGGTTGGGTTTATTAATGTTCACTTGTATCGTCCTTGGAGCATGAAACATTTTATTCAGGCAGTTCCTAAGACGGTTAAAGTGATTACAGTACTTGACAGAACAAAGGAGAATGGGGCTTTAGGTGATCCGTTGTTTGAGGATGTTGTTACTGCAATTGCTGAAATGAATTTTAACGTAACTGTTTTGGCAGGACGTTATGGAATTGGTGGTAAAGATACAACGCCTGCGCAGATTGTGGCAGTTTTCGATAATGCAATTAGTGAAAAGCCATTAAATCATTTTACACTGGGAATCAAGGATGATGTACTAAATAGGTCACTTGTTGTGGGCGAGAAAATTGTTCCTAAAAACGCAGCATATGGATGTTTGTTTTGGGGCTTAGGATCTGACGGGACAGTTGGAGCTAATAAAAATACAATAAAAATAATTGGTGATTATACTGAAAAATATATACAGGCATATTTTGAATATGATGGTAAAAAATCTGGAGGATTAACAAAATCTCATTTAAGATTTGGAGATCAACCAATCCAATCATCTTATTATGTTTCGGACGCAGAGTTTGTTGCATGTCACAATCAGACATTTATGTACAAATATGATATGTGGAGTGATTTGAAGGACAATGGTTCATTCTTATTGAACACCAATTGGTCTCAAGAAGAATTAGCGCTTCATTTGCCTGTGGATTTCAAAAAATATGTTGTTGAGCATAATATCAATTTATACACAATAGATGCGACGGCAATTGCAAAAGAAATTGGACTGGGAAATCGGACAAATACTATATTGCAGGCAGCATTTTTTAAGATTACAGAAATCCTTCCGATTGAACAAGCTGTTCAGTATATGAAGTCATTTGCATTGAAAAGTTATGGCATGAAAGGTGAGGATATTGTTCAAAAAAATTATGCAGCAATTCATAAAGGAATTGAGCTATTAAAGAAATGTGATATTCCAAAAGAGTGGGCAGATGGAACTGGATGGAAACCAGATGAAATTAGTAAATTATTACCTGATTATGTTAAGAAAATTCTTATACCGGTTGCTGCACGCAAAGGAAATCAGATTCCGGTAAGCGCATTTAAGAGTATGGCAGATGGAAGAATGCCGGTTGGTACGTCTAAATATGAATTAAGGGGGATTGCAGTTGATGTTCCATGTTGGAATCCGGATGAGTGTATAGGATGCAATAGATGCTCTTATGTATGCCCGAATGCTGCCATACGGCCGTTTCTGACCAGAATGGAAGATATTGATAAATTGCCTTTTACGGCTAAACATAAGAAGGCAATAGGAAAAGATTTAGCGGATTATATTTTTACTATTCAAGTTGATCCGATTGATTGTGTTGGATGTGGAAGCTGTGTAAATGTGTGTCCAAAGAAAAATGAAGCGTTAAAAATGGAAGTATTGGATACGCAAACACACGAACAAGATAATTGGAATTATTTTGTAAATCAACCTGAAATTAATCCAGTACAGCCGACGAATGTAAAGAATAGCCAATTTGCAAAACCTCTGTTAGAATTTCCGGGATGTTGCGCGGGATGCGGTGAGACTCCATATGTGAAGTTAGCAACACAACTATTTGGAGAGCGAATGATAATTGCCACAGCAACAGGATGCTCAGCAGTTTGGGCAACAGATTATCCGATTGGACCTTATACAACAAACAGTAAAGGCAGAGGTCCGGCAATGTCGAATTCGTTGTTTGAAAATAATGGAGAATATGGTTTTGGTATGCGCTTGGGAAATAAAATGCTGCGGAATTATATGAAAAAGGAAGCTGAAATGCTGATGCATATTTCGGATGATAATGCACTGAAAGAAGCGGCGAATAGTTGGTTATCTTCTTTTGATGACGGAGCAGCAACAGTTAAAGCAAGTGAGGCATTTATTGAGATCTTAGAGAATACAAAAGAAGAAAAAAGCGCAAAACATATTGAATTTTTACTTAAAAATAAAGAGCATATGATAAAAAAGTCAACATGGATTATTGGCGGCGACGGATGGGCATATGATATTGGCTATGGCGGGCTGGATCATATTCTGGCAGCAGGTGAGGATGTCAATATTTTAGTGCTTGATACAGAGGTATATTCTAATACCGGCGGACAAGCTTCAAAGGCTACACAAAAGGGTGCGGTGGCGCAATTTGCAGCAGCGGGAAGAAAGACATCTAAGAAAGATCTTGGAATGATGGCAATGGCATATGAAAATGTTTATGTTGCATCTATTGCTATGGGAGCAAATTATGAACAATGCTTGAAAGTATTAAAAGAAGCTGAAAGTTATAATGGGACGTCAATCATAATAGCATATGCACCATGCATTAATCATGGGTTGAAGGCGGGTATGGGAAATTCAATGAATGAAATGAAAAAAGCTGTTCAATGCGGATATTGGTTCCTGTATCGGTATGACCCGAGAAAGATAAAAAATGGAGAAAACCCGTTTGTATTGGATTCAGATGAACCAAAAGGAGAGTTTGCAGAGTTCCTAAAAGGTGAGGTTCGGTTTGCATCATTGCAAAAGAAATTCCCGGATGAAGCACAGCGCTTAAATAAGGAGGCTGAGGCGGAAGCAAAGAAACGTTATAGGAAGTACCTTCAGTTGGCAAAGAAAGAGATGTGATTATGAAACAAATTAATGATATTTATTCGTTGCTATGCGGAAAAGAGAGAAAAAAAATTGCCGTTGCAGCTGCTGCGGATACGGAGGTTTTACGGGCTGTTGCGAAAACCCGAAAGGCAGGAATTATTAATGCAATGTTATTTGGAAATTCTAAAAGTATAGTTGATAAACTGGAAATTATCGGAGAAAACCCGGATGATTATGAGATTTTTCATTGCGGCAATGATTTACAGGCAATAGAGGATGCCACAAGGGCGGTATCGGGAGAAACCGCGGATATTTTAATGAAGGGGCATGTTCAGTCAAGTGATTTTTTGCGGGGAGTACTTAACAAAGAGTATGGTCTTAGAATTCAAGGGAATGTTCTTAGTTCCGCCGCTGTATTTGAAATTGAAATGGAAGGAAAAAAAAGGCTTCTGTTTATTACGGATCCTGGTTTCGTACCGCAGCCGGATATGGACACAAAAGTAATGATGATAAAAAACACTACAGATTGTTTGAAGAAGCTTGGATATGAGAACCCCAGATTTGCAGTATTGTCAGCTTCGGAAGTGGTAAATCCGAAAATGATATCCAGTATAGAAGCAAAGAAACTGGAAGAGATGAACAGAGAGGGGACAATATCAGGATGTGTAGTTGGGGGGCCGTTTTCTATGGATCTCGCAATTTCAGAAAAGTCGGCAAAACACAAGGGATTTGAGCATCCTGTTGCAGGCAAGGCAGATGTTATTTTGGTTCCGTCCATTGAAGTTGGAAACGCCATATTAAAAACGATTCTTTTGCTGATTGGCTGTCCGCAGGCTGGATTTATATGCGGAACAAAAAAACCGGTAGTATTTACATCAAGGGCAGATAGTGCTGAAACAAAGGCGAATACAATTGCATTGGCTGCATTGATGGCATAATTAGGAGAACAATAATGGTAAATGGCAGATACAAAATTTTTGCAGTGAACCCAGGTTCTACATCAACAAAAATTGCTATGTTCGAAGACGATAAACCAATATTTATTACAACTATAGAACATAAACCAGAAGAACTAAAAGGTGTTCAAGAACAATTAGCATATAGAAAAAATTGCATACTAAATGAACTTAAAAAACATAATGTTACGCTGGATGATACAGATGTGTTTGTTGGACGGGGTGGCTCTATGTATCCGTGCGTGGGCGGAATATATGAGGTAAATGATAAAATGCTGGAGCATGCACGTTTTGGTCCGTTTGGTGAGCATCCGGCAAGATTATCTTCACAGCTTTGTAAAGAATTTTTAGACCGATACGGGGGAAAAGCGTGTGTTGTTGATCCTCCTGATACAGATGAGCTGATGGAGGTGGCAAGGATTACAGGCATTAAGGGCGTTTATCATGAGAGCCGCAGTCATGCTTTGAATCAGAAAGCTGTTGGGAGATATTATGCAGAAAAAAACAGCGTAAAGTATCAAGACTTGAATTTGGTGATTGCCCATATTGGCGGCGGTATTTCTATTACTGCACATGAGAAAGGACAGATGATTGATACAAACGATATCCTGCATGGAGGAGGTCCGATAGCACCTACAAGATGTGGAGATATTACCCCAGGACAGATGATAGAACTATGTTTTTCAAATCTGTATTCTAGAAAGGAACTTGAAAATATGACACATAAAAATGGCGGATTATTAAGTCTTTTAGGAGAATCAGATATTAGAGTAGTGGAAAAAAGAATTGAAGGAGGCGATAAATTTGCTAAACTGGCGTTAGATAGTATGATTTACTCAATTGCAAAATGTATAGGTGAAAGAGCTGTTGCATTAAAAGGAAAAGTAGATCAGATTCTGTTAACAGGCGGAGTTTCACATAATAATTATGTCGTGAACAAATTAAGAGATTATGTTGAATGGATTTCAGACATTACGGTAATTGCGGGAGAATTTGAAATGGAAGCACTGGGAGCAGGAGCGCTTCGTTGGGTAAAGGGAGAAGAAAGCAGCAAAGTATATGCGGGAATTCCAAGATGGCAAGGTAAAGAGTAACAAATGAAACTGCAGAAAAAGAATAGGAGGTTATTATAATGGCAAGAAAAAAAATTACAATACCAGATTTTGCGGCTTGCAAAGAAAATGGCCGCAGATTTACGATGATTACATGTTATGACTATACAATAGCAAAGCTCATTGATAAGAGTCCATGCGAAATGATTCTGGTTGGGGATTCTGTTGGAAACATGGTATACGGATATAACGGAACTATTCCGGTTACGATGGATCAAATGGTATATGCAATTCAGGGAGTTGCAGCAGGCGCTCCAAATACTTTTATTGTTGGGGATCTTCCATTTGGTTCCTATAATCAGTCGTGCGAACAGGCGATTGCTTCAGCTACCCGGCTAATTAAAGAGGGCGGCTGTGATTGCGTAAAGCTAGAGGGTGGAATTGAAATGGCAGACAAAATAGAAGCCATTGTAAAAGCGGGTATTCCGGTTATGGGCCATATTGGATTAACCCCTCAGACTGTATCGGCAATGGGCGGAATGAAGGTACAGGGAAAATCTTCTGCCCAGGCGGATAAGTTGATGGAGGATATAAAAGCAATCGAAAAAGCGGGAGCATTCATGTGTCTGATTGAATGTGTTCCCAAAGTAGTAGGAGAAGCAATGTGTGATGCCGTTAGCATCCCGGTGTTTGCTGGCGGACCGTGTTCAAAGGCAATGGGGCAAGGGCAGAACTTTTATGATATGATGGGATTTATGGGAACGTTTGTGCCTAAATTTGCAAAACATTATGCTGAACTGGAACAGACTATTCTTGATGCATTATCGGCATTTCACCAAGATTGTATGGATGGTGCATATCCGGCTCAGGAAAATTTTTATGATGTATATGTTCCGGGTTATAGTGATAAGAATGAATAGAATGCGGGGACAAAATAATGGCAGATTATAATTTCCAGAATAAAATTTGTATTCCGTTTGAACGGGTTAAAGAATGGTCTACAGAAGTATATGAAAAAATGGGTATGTCACATGAAGATGCCGAAATTACAGCAGATATCCAAGCTACAGCAGATTTAAGAGGCGTCTATTCACATGGAATACAGAGATGTGATACCTATGTTTGGAGAATTCAAAATAAAACGATAAATCCCAAAGCGGTTCCGGAAATAATCGGAGATGCAGGCGCTTTTGTTATGGTTGATGGGAAACAGTCTATGGGACAGGTTAGCGCATACCGTGCAATGGAGATTGCTATTGAAAGAGCTAAAAAGTATGGTTCATCTACTGTAGTTGTAAAAGGCGGAAACCATATGGGAACGATGGCATATTTTGCAATGATGGCTGCAAAAGAAGATATGATTGGTATTTGTTTTACACAAGGAGCAGGCAATAATATTGCACCGACGGGTTCCAGTGAGGCGATTCTTGGAAATAACCCAATGGGATATGCTGTTCCGGCAGCTGCAAAAGCACCGGTAGTAGTAGATTTGGCAATGACGACTGTAGCGGCAGGAAAAGTTACAATGGCGGCATTGACAAACTCCGAAATACCATTAACATGGGCGCTGGATAAAGAAGGAAAACCTACATCTGATCCGAAACAATTTGCCAGTCTTCAGCCAATTGCCGGTTATAAAGGATATGGCTTATCGTTTATAACAACATTAATGACAGCTGTAATGTGTGATTCTCCTTGGGGAAAAGAACAAAGAGATTTGTTAAGCCATACTCATAAATATGCGAATGAACCGCTTGATATTTCATATATGATGCAGGTAATTAATGTTGGAGCATTGACAGATATAGAGGCGTTTAAAAAGAGAGTTGATGAAGCGATTGATGAGGTAAAATCTGCAAAGCTGAGTGATGGGGCCAAGGAGATTTTAGTTCCGGGAGAGCCGGAATCAAGAAATGAAGCTCGTCAGCTGGAAAGCGGAATTGAATATCCAACAGAATTGATTACAAAAATAAATGAACTGGCTGACAGCATAGGTGTGTCCAGACTGATTTAAAAGTAGGAGGTAAGAATATGGATTTGGGTTTGAAAGGAAAAAACGTATTATTGATTGGCGGTCACTCAAATATTGGCAAACAGGTCAGCTTGGGATTTGCCAGAGAAGGCGCTGGATTGACGATCGGATATGGTCATGATGAAGAGCGTGCAAAAGCAGTTGCAAAAGAAGCGCTGGAACTTGGTGCAGCGTGGGCAGATATTATTCAATTAGATGCGAGAAGTTATGAAGATACAAAAAAAGCTGTGGATCTTGCGCTGACACATGGAGATTTGGATTGCGTATATCATGGGATTCTTTGGAGTAAAATGGCAAATTTCTTTGAACTGGATCCATCAGACTGGCCCAAAATGTATAAGGCAACATTTGAAAGCGTTCTGAATTGCTGGCATTATGCAATTCCGTTTATGCAGAAAGCAGGACATGGAAATTTTGTAAATATGGCTTCTACGATGGGAAGAATGCATGCTGAAAATGAACCGGTTTACGGTGCATTAAAGGCAGGGATTATTCATCTGGGGCAGACAATTGCCCAGCAGGTTGGAAAGGATCACGTTCGTATTAATTTTGTTGCACCCGGGCCAACGCCGCCTAAAGATGTAAAGGATATCGCATCACAGTCTTGTTGGAATGGATTTAGTCCGGATGATCCGGTGTTTGCAAAGAATATGAAATTATGGGATTCATATAGTCCCTTATGTCAGTATGGTGAACCGTATGATAATGTTGGGGCAGTGCTTTTGCTGGCATCTGATATTACCGGAAGACATTTAACCGGTCAAATTATTGGTACTGATGGCGGTACGTATATGCCGAAATAAAAGCGGAATCTGGAGGTGACAATATATGGACAAGATATTAGATACAATTAAAATGCTGAATTCATTACAGACATATGACATTACACCCGTGTTACACACAAATATATCAATGTATACTGCATCGCCGCTCCAGATTGTAAAAGATTTCAGAACACATGATGTTCATGGCTTTTATCTTCAGACATTGATTATCGGGGAACATGTTGGAACCCATATTGACGCGGCATGCCATACGGTAAAGGGAGCTCCAAGCATTGAGAGTTACGCAGCGGATTATTTTATTGCGCCTTATAAAAAGTATGCGTTAGACGTGTATCATCCAATGCCGGGAGAAGAAATAGATTTAGATAAGATTTTTGAATGTGAAAAACAGGCTGGTTTTTCCTTAGAGGAAGGCGATATTGTGTTGCTTCAGTATGGGTTTGATAAGTACTTCTTTGAGGAAGAACGAGGAGAAAAGCCGACGGACTGGTATAACAAGAATGCACCTGGAATATCCGATAAGGTGTGTGAGTATTTTGTCAGCAAAAAGATACGGGCAATTGGTGCAGATACAAATAATTGTGAGTGCCCGCAGATTGATGGGAATTACTTGAACCTAAGCGGACATAATAAGTATTTCCTGCCAAACAATATTCCGATTATGGAGAATTTTGTAAATATGGAAAAAGCTCCGGCAACCGGTATTTTTTTAGCACTTCCATTGCCAATATTAAATGGATCGGGTTCACCAGTACGAGCGATCCTAAAAGCTTAAAAGTAGATGATTTGAAAGGAGAATAAGAATGAAAAAAACAAGTATTATTTTATCAACTGCAATGGCGCTTTCTCTTATGTTGGGCATTACTGCATGTGCAGAGGATTATCCAACAGCAGATAAACCGATTAAAATTCGAATGGCAAGTTTTGTCACAGAAGAAGATAGCTTAAGTGAAATTCTGACATTTGCTGGCGAAAAACTTGAAGAATTGTCTGGTGGAGCAATTGAATGTGATGTGTACTATAATGGAACTGTGTTAGGGTTTGGCGATATGTACACAGGTGTTAGTGAGGGTACGGCAGACGTTGGTCTTGTAGGGATGGCTGTTTTGGATTCAAGTACAAAACTGAATCAGATTTTCTCAGCGCTTCATAAAGGTCTTCCGGAAGATGATGAAATAATTAATGAATGCTATTGGGAAGCAATTGATAAAATACCTGCGATTTCAGAAGAATTGGCAGAAGATAATCTTATACGTGTAGGCTTTCAATCATTTGCCGGATCAGAAACGTTATTCTGCAGCAAGAAGAGTATAAGCGGAATTGATGATTTTAAAGGATTAATTATTCAGTCAAGCCAGAGTCTGCCTGGACAGTTGTTTACGTCTCTTGGAGCATCTACCGTTGCAATGGAAATATCTGATTTTTATAATTCACTGGATCGTGGAGTAACAGACGCGGTTTATGATTCGTGGGCTGCATTTTATGCTCAAAAACTAATGGAAATCGGAACAGATTATTTCAAATTTGGAAATGGCGGAATTTCCGCTGGTATCATCAATGTAATGATGAATAAAAAAACATTTGATAAACTTAGTCCGGAACAGCAGGATATGGTGTATGAAGCATTTCAGTATGGTGTAACAGAATCTTTAAAGGATTATGATGCAAATCAGGAAATTGCTATGAAGACAGCTGCTGATAATGCGGCCATGGTTGAGATCGAAGGAGCTGATCTTGATGTGGTATATGAAAAAATCGATGAAGTAAATGAAGAATGGTTTAAATCAATTGAAGACGCAGGATATCCGGAAATTCGTGATTACTATAACACCTTGGATGAAATTTTAAATTCGAAAAAATAATATGTGAGAGGTAAGTGAATAATGAAGGGTGTAGTAAAACTAAGTAAAAAGCTTATTACGCTTTCAATGTATTTGGGAATAATCTCCACATTAGCGTTAATGCTTTTAGTTGTTATAAATATCGTTTTAAGAAAGTTCTTTGCATATTCAATACTGGGTTCTGTTGAATTAACGCAGCAGCTATTAGTATGCATTATATGGTTCGGAATGCCTGTATGCGCTCTTCATGGGGAAATGATGACGGTAGACATTTTTAAATTCCCCGGGAAATATTTGAGAATTATTGATACTATTACGTTTTTTATCAGTACTGTATCGGGGATTGCAGCGATAAAAGGTGCATGGTCGGCATATCAAACCAATGCCAGCACTACGCAGTTACATCTTCCCAAATTTATTTTTCAGTATATTACCGGAATAGGATTTTTGCTGGTTGCATTGGCGGTTTTTATAAATTTTATTGTTGCTGTCAAACCAGAGATAAGTGGTAATGAAACATGGAGTGAGAACAGCAAAGCACCTGATGGATTGCCGGCCGGGAACAAGGAGGTGGAGTAAGTGGAACTTAGTCCCGAAGTAATTGGTTTGATTGGAGTTATTATCATGGTGATTTTACTCTTTAGCAGAATGTGGATTGGTGCAACACTGCTGATCGTTGGCTTTGCCGGCATTTGGATTTTGACGGATTTGGGGACAGCACTGAATATTTTGGGTATGGTTCCATATTCTCAAAGCACAGATTATACGATGACTTGCCTGCCAATGTTTATTTTAATGGGGGTTGTTCTGGCACACAGTAATTTAGGGAGTGATTTATTTGACTGTGCTGTAAAATGGTTTGGACGTGTTCGCGGCGGTTTAGCTATGGCTTGTGCAGTTGCATGCGGTTTCTTTGCCGCAGTATGTGGCGACAGTGTTACGACAGCCGTGACAATGGGTAAAGTAGCGGTTCCAACTATGCGCAGATACAAATACTCTGATAAAGTTATCGGCGGTGTAGTATCTGCCGGTGGATCTATTGGTGTAATGATTCCGCCAAGTATTTGTTTTATTATTTATGGATTAATAACGCAGGAAAGTATAGGTACTTTGTTCATAGCGGGTATAATTCCAGGCATACTGCAGGTAATCTTTTACATACTTGTAATTGTTGTGCTTGGAAAAGCTAAACCGGATTGGATTCCCCAGGGCAAATCATATGCGATGAAAGAAAAAATACAGGGAACAAAAGAGGTTTGGCCAGTCTTGATTATCTTCTTAGTCGTAATGGGCGGAATATATACTGGGTGGTTTACACCGACAGAGGCAGGAGCGTTTGGGGCATTTGCAGCTATAATTGTCAGTATATTGAACAAACGAATAAACAGGAACAATATAGTTGCATGTTTTAAAGAAACCTTAATCAGTGCGGCTATGGTGTATTTCCTTGTTGTTGGAGCACATACCTTCCTGAGATTTATGGCATTTAGTAATTTGCCTTCATATTTAGGAGAAACAATCGTAGCTTTAAATACGGAACACGGAGTTGCTAAAGAATGGATTATTCTTGGAATTGTAATTATGTATATTATTCTTGGAATGTTTATGGACATAATTGCAGCTATATTCCTTACATTAAGTATCGTTTACCCGATTGTCTCTGCATTGGGCTATGATTTGATTTGGTTTGGCGTTATTACTGTCCGTGTTATGCAAATGGGTATGGTATCTCCTCCATTTGGGTTGAATCTTTTTGCAGTATCGCGGGCGACAGGTATAAAAATTAAAGATTGTTATATTGGAGAACTCCCATTTTTTATAACAGATATTATCCACACATTATTGTTGATTTTAATACCGGCGTTATCAACATGGTTAGTCAGCTTAATCTAGCATGAATAATTATGATTGAAGGCAGCCAGCAAAAGAAATTACTGACTGCCTTTAATCATATTCATTTAGTTTTTATAAAAAAATATAAAACTCTGCGGTTAATGAATGGATACTGAAGAATGATTAGTTAACTTGCACATTTTTCCAATATGAGGTATGATAAAGTTAAACATCATAAATAAAAGCGTTTAGCTTTTGATTATTTCAAACAACCTGTAAGAAAGGTTACGCTTGACCGAACGGAGTGATAGTATGTTAGAGAAAAACAGTAAAAAACAAGCTGGAATTCAATCTGTAAAAAGAGCATTTTCTATTATTGAATATTTATGCAAAACACAAATACCGGCGAGTGTTATAGATATCAGCAATGCAACAGGAATACAGAGAACTACTATTTATGGACTTCTGAATGAATTGCTGGAGGATGGGTATGTTGCTCAAAGCAGTATAAAAAATAAATATGTGATTTCGGGTAAGTTGTACGGTATGAGTTATTCATATCCAAATCGTCTCCCTGTTGTCAGATGCGCTGATGATTATATGAGAGAATTAGTAGAGCAGTTCGATGTGACAGCTCATCTAGGTGTATTAAATGCTGATAATTCCGTGCTGCTTGTCAATGTGCAGTTTCCAACAGGAAGAAAAAATATTAGCAGTGGATCAGTATTTCCCATTCACGCATCAGCAAATGGGAAAGTTCTTCTTGCATATATGGACAGAAATCGTCTTGAAAAGGCCCTTGAACAATGCAGTTATACAAGGTATACAAAAAATACTATAGTAGACAGAGCAAAATTAATGGATGAAATAGATAAAATTCGAAATCAGGGCTATGGAATGGATGTTGAAGAATTTGTTGAGGGAACAGTATGTATTGGATTTCCGATTTTTGGGGAAAATGGTGAAATTGTTGCTTCGATGAGTCTGTCTGGGAATAAGTCATCTGTATTTGATCGAAAGGAAGAAATTGTAAATATAGGGATCAATGCATCAAAGCATTGTTCTAATGAATTGGGGTGGCCTATTTACAGAAAATAACGATTACCATAAGATATGATGCACTTATTTGCTTTAAAAGTGATGATTGCTTTATTTGGGTTCTTTCTTATGTTTGGATAATACGCTGAGCTTAGTTTTGCAGGAATACTATTTTCCCTGCAAAATTCATAATATCAGCATGAATAAAAATGTCCAAATTCAGAAAGAGCCTTTTTTATGGTAATCCTTATTTTTATGGAAAGAATCCTTAATCTTTAAAGGAAGGAGAAAATTTTAAATTATTATGAAAGCATCATCGGATATTTTAAAAAATAGATGGCGTACATTGGTTGTGAGCTGTTTTATCAATTTGTGTATAGGATCAATGTACGCATGGAGCGTTCTGGCAGCGCCAATGGCCGAAGTTCTTCAAGTAAAGAGTGTTTCAATGGCATTTTCAATGGCAAATATGGTTGCGTTTATTTCCATAATATTGGGGGGAATTTTAAGTGCAAAGTTTTCGCCGCGTAAAGTAATATGCGTAGGGGGAATTCTTTTTGGAATGGGAATGTTTTTATGCGGATTTGCTCATTCTGTGAAGGAACTGGTTATTTTTTATGGGGTTATTCTTGGATTTGGAATGAGTTTTGTCTATGGAAATACCATAGGAAATACGATTAAATTATTTCCAGACAGAAGAGGAATGATAGGAGGCCTTACAACAGCCTCATATGGAATTAGTTCAGTTATTATATCGCCCATTGCCAATTATTTGAATAATAGGGTAGGGGTTAGGAATTCATTTTTTATTTTAGGCATTGTATTTATGATTATCATTATTAGCGGATCCTTTTTTATCGTGGAATACCCGGATGATTTTTTAAAACACTTTCCGTCATCTTCGATTGATGCGGCCATAAATAGAGAAAAAGATAAAACTCCATTAGAAATGGTTCAAATGCCTATTTTCTATAAATTACTATTGATTTTGACATGTGGTGGGACATTTGGAATGATGGTTATTTCGTCTGCAAGAACGCTGGCAGTTGATATAACAGGTGTATCTGCAGGTACTGCATCTATATTGGTATCCGTTTTGTGCTTGTTTAATACTGTCGGCAGAATTCTTGCAGGTACTTTGTCCGATTATCTTGGCAGGATGAAAACGATTCGTGCGGTTATGTTAATTGCAGTTTTGGGACTTATGAGCCTTCTCATTTCTTCCTATAATGGCTCTGCGGTATATTATGTAATTGGAATAATTTTAGTTGGTTTGTGTTTTGGCACTTTTATGGGTGTATTTCCGGGGCTTTGCACAGACAGATTTGGTGAAAAATATAATATAATTAATTATGGAATTATGTGGATCGGAATTTCGGCGGCAGGCCTAATTGGCCCTAAGATTCTTGATACCGTATATATTATGAGAGGAAGGTATAGTGAATCATTTATATTTGCTATTGTGTTGGCATTCGTTGGATTAGGATGGGCGTTCTGTATAAAAGATCAATAGAATGGCCGCCTTGTTTGATGATACGTTTCTTTTATTGCGGAAAATTAACTTCCAGACAGCGCCCAAAAGCGCATACCACCCTTATCAGGTTTTTTTATCATGTCTATATTCCGACAGGAACAGGCCGGCCAGTATGAGCGCTGTTCCAGTTACCGCCAGGACCGTTAGCTTCTCATGCAGGATAAGCACAGAGGTGATCACGGTAATCACGGGAACCATATAGATATACACGCTTGTTTTGAGCGCTCCCAATTCGCCGACTGCAAAATTCCATGTTACAAAGCAAAGCGCAGATGCGCCTAATCCCAGATACAGGATATTGATCAGACAGGCAGTATCCGCGAAGCGTGAGAAGTCCGTCTGAAAATCAAAAAAGAACAGTGCCGGTATCATAAACAGGATCCCGTAGAAAAAAATCCTGCGGGTAGAAAGGAGAACCGGATAGCCGAAGCTGCTGATCTTTTTTGACAGCAGGGAATAGAAGGCCCAGACGAGGGCCGCAGCTATAGCAAGTAAATCTCCTGCCGGGTTTAGTTCCAGGGTGGAACCGTTAAAACTGATCAGAACGATCCCCGCCATTGCAGCCGCAAATCCGATAAAGAAATTTGCGTGCAGCTTTTCTTCGGACTTCATAAACAGGCAGGACAGGATCGCTGTGAAAAGCGGTGCGGCGGATACAATGACGCCTACATTGGAAGCCAGCGTGAACGTGAGCGCGATGTTCTCAAGCAGATAATAGAGGGATATCCCGCAAAGCCCGGCTGCGGCAAAGGTCAGCTCCTGCTTTAGGCTGCCGCGCTTTGAGCGCTTCGGGCAGGCGGCAATCAGGGCCAGGAAGCCTATGATAAAACGGTAAAACAGGATCTCCACGGGATGAAAATCAGCCAGCAGGATTTTGGTTGATATAAAGGTGGTGCCCCATATAAGGACTGTCAGTAATGCCGATAAGTGTCCGATTGTTTTTTTACTCTCCATGATGAATCTCTCCTATGTGCGTAATACAGCAATTATACCGCTAAACCGACAAAAAGTCTTGCAAAATATCTTCATTAACGGAAACAATTTTTTCTGTGCTGACACAATTAAAAGCAAATATTGACAGAATAGACAGTAGAAAAATCCGGCCCGATACTTTATGATATAGTTAGAGGAAAAATCGGATATTCTGCAGAAAATGCGTAAAGGAGAGGCGATATGAGATACGGACATTTTGATAATTTAAACAGGGAATATGTGATCGACCGCGTTGATGTCCCTGCGTCATGGACGAACTATATTGGTGTGGAAGATATGTGCGCGGTGATGAACCATACGGCGGGCGGATATATGTTCTACAAGACGCCGCAGTACCACCGGATCACCAGATTCCGGCCGAACGGAGTTCCCATGGACAGGCCCGGACATTACGTTTATCTGCGGGATGCCGCGGACGGGGACTATTGGAGTATTTCATGGCAGCCGGTGGGAAAACCTCTGGATGAAGCGGAATACACCTGCAGGCACGGCATGTCGTACTCCGTATATGAATGCGGATATAAAGGGATCAGGGCGTCGCAGAAGCTGATCATCCCGCTGGGGGATACGGTGGAGCTCTGGGATGTGAAGCTGAAAAATGAGAGCGGCAGGGAGCGGGAGCTGGATGTGTTCGGTTACTGCGAATTTTCCTTCCATCATATTGACATGGATAACCAGAACTTTCAGATGAGTCTCTATGCGTCGGGTTCTTCTTATGAGGACGGCATCATTGAATATGATCTGTTCTATGAGGAGTTTGGATACCAGTATTTTACGGCCAGCTTTACACCGGACGGATTTGACTGCCTGAGAGACAGATTTCTGGGAAATTACCGCACGGAGACAAATCCTGTTGCAGTAGAAAAAGGAACATGCGGCGGTTCTTTTGAAAAAGGAGGAAATCACTGCGGAGCCCTGCAGAAGAAGATCCGTCTGCAGCCCGGTGAGGAAGTGCGTCTGGTATTTATGCTGGGAGAGGGCAGGCGTGAGGCGGCCCATTCCGTGCGTGAGAAATACCGCGATATGAGAAATGTGGATGCAGCGGCGGAAAAACTGGCTGCGTATTGGGAGGAAAAATTTTCAAGGCTTCAGGTAGATACCCCCAGCGAGGATATGAATACCATGCTGAATACATGGAATCTCTATCAGGCGGAGGTAAATATCATGTTTTCCAGATTTGCTTCCTTTATTGAAGTGGGAGGAAGAACCGGTCTGGGTTACAGAGATACGGCGCAGGATGCCATGACGGTTCCCCATTCCAACCCGGAAAAGTGCAGGCAGAGGATCGTACAGCTTCTGAACGGACTGGTATCGAAGGGATACGGACTGCATCTGTTTGACCCGGCATGGTTTGAACCGCAGGAGGAAGCAAGGCCGTTTGCTTCCCCGACGGTAATCCCGGTGCCGGATTCCAGTGAAAGAATCCACGGGCTCAAGGATACCTGCTCCGATGATGCGCTGTGGCTGATACCGTCGATCATGGAATACATCCGGGAGACGGGAGAACTGGAATTTCTGGATGAGGTCATCGGCTACGCGGACAAAGGAGAGGGGACGGTCTATGAGCACATGAAGAAGATCCTCGATTTTTCCGCGGAGCAGGTGGGAGCACACGGAATCTGTCTCGGCCTGCGGGCAGACTGGAATGACTGTCTGAATCTGGGCGGCGGTGAAAGCGCGCTGGTATCTTTCCTGCATGTGTGGGCGCTGGAACACTTTATGGAAGCGGCAGAACACAAAGGGATCAGCGAAGATATAGAAAAATACGGGAAAATGTACCGTGACGTAAAAGCCGTCTGCCAGACAGAGCTGTGGGATGAAGACTGGTTCATACGCGGAATTACCAAAAGCGGAAGAAAGATCGGTACAAAACAGGATAAAGAAGGAAAAATACATCTGGAATCCAATGCATGGGCCGTGCTGTCGGGAGCTGCTACCAGAGAGCAGGGAGAAAGAGCCATGGACAGCATTGACCGGTATTTGTATACGCCCTACGGCATTATGCTCAACGGCCCGTCCTATACAGTTCCGGATGAGGAAGTAGGGTTCGTTACCAGAGTATATCCGGGCGTAAAGGAAAACGGGGCGATCTTCAGCCATCCGAATCCGTGGGCATGGGCGGCGGAATGCCGTCTGGGACGGGGAGACAGGGCGATGAAATTTTACGAGGCGCTTTGTCCGTGCCGCCAGAATGACATGATCGAGATCCGGGAGGCGGAACCGTACTCCTACTGCCAGTTCATCATGGGAAAAGAGCACACGGCGTTCGGGCGGGCGCGTCATCCGTTTATGACCGGAAGCGGCGGCTGGGCATATTTTTCAGCGACCAGATTTATGCTGGGTATCCGGCCGCAGATAGATGAGCTTGTGATCGATCCCTGCATTCCGCGGGAGTGGAAGGGATTTGATGCAGTCCGTAAATGGCGGGGAGCCGTTTACCGGATCCATGTGGAGAATCCGGACAAAGTTTCCAGAGGCGTTAAAGAACTTTATGTAGACGGCAGACGGGTGGAAAAGGTGCCGGTATTTGATGCGGGAAGTGAACATGAGGTTAAGGTAACTATGGGAACGCAGACGAAGCGGAGCTGAGATCAGGAACGGATCCGCAGAAAGGAGAGAACAGATGATAAAATTTGGGACCGGCGGCTGGAGGGCCGTCATAGGAGACGGGTTTACCAGACAGAATATCCAGCTTCTGGCAAAATCCATGTCTGTGAAAATGAAACGGGAAGGCGTTGCGGATGAGGGGATCGTCATCGGCTATGACAGACGGTTCCTGTCAAAGGAGGCTGTCAAGTGGGCCTGTGAAGTCTTTGCTGCGGAAGGAATTAAGTGCTGGTTTGTAAACCGCTCGTCACCCACGCCGCTGATCATGTTTTATGTGGAAAAGCACAGGATGCATTACGGTATGATGGTGACCGCCAGCCACAATCCGGCGATCTATAACGGTTTTAAGGTGTTTACGAGTCAGGGACGCGACGCGAATGTGGAGCAGACGAATGAGATCGAAGAGATCGCCGCACAGGTGGAACAGCAGGGAGAGATCCGGTTTATAGACTATGACAAGGCAAAAGCGCAGGGGCTTGTGGTAGAGTTTAATCCTCTGAACGAGTATCTGGATAATATCATTGACCGCATCGACATGAAGGCGATCCGGGACAGGGGGCTTCACATCGTTCTGGACCCCATGTACGGGGTCAGCCAGATATCCATGAAGACGATCCTTTCTACTGCGCGGTGTGAGATCGACATTATCCATGAGACGCATGATACGCTGTTCGGCAGGAGAATGCCTGCCCCGAGCGAGGAGACGCTGACAGAGCTGCGTACATATGTGAAGGAGATGGAATGTGATCTGGGAATTGCTACGGACGGTGACGCAGACCGGCTGGGAGTGATAGATGACCAGGGAAAATATCTTCATGCCAATGATATTCTTGTGCTGCTTTATTATTATCTGTTAAAATATAAGGGCTGGAGAGGCCCTGCGGTAAGAAATATCGCCACGACCCATATGCTTGACAGCATTGCGGAAGCCTTCGGGGAAAAATGCTATGAGGTGCCTGTGGGCTTTAAGCATATTTCCTCAAAAATGACGGAGACAGGCGCGATTATCGGCGGAGAGTCCTCGGGCGGCCTGACAGTCCGCGGCCATATCAACGGAAAGGACGGGATCTATGCCGCGTCTCTTCTTGTGGAAATGATCGCCGTTACCGGGAAAAAGCTTTCCGAGCTGGCGCAGGAGATCAGGGAACAGTGCGGCAGCCTGTATATGGAGGAATGCTCCTGCAGGTTTGACCCTGACTGCAGGGAAGAGATGGTAAAGCTGCTGTTTGAGGATAAGCTTCTGCCCGCATTCGATATTCCCATCGAACGGATTTCCTATCTGGACGGATGTAAAGTCTATTTCCGCAACGGCGGCTGGATCATAGCAAGATTTTCGGGAACCGAACCGCTGCTCCGCATTTTCTGCGAGATGGAGAACGCGCAGGAGACAGGAAAATATATTAAGCTGTTCAGGGATTTTTTAAAACTCTGAGCATAAATACGGAGGTGAAAGTGAGCCGGATATGATATTGTCTTGCTTACTCTTCCATTCATACCCTTTCAGTTTCCCGCATACACTGTAAAAACAGTGTTTCGGGAGACTTTTCTTGAAGGAATACATAGAAGAACGGGCAATGGAGATTGCAAATTATATCATTGAGACAAATGCGACGGTGCGGCAGACGGCGAAAAAGTTTGGGGTAAGTAAAAGTACGGTACATAAAGACGTTGTTGAACGCCTTCCCCAGTTTAACCTTGCACTGGCGCAGGAAGCACGAAAAGTTCTGGATGTAAATAAATCAGAACGCCATATCCGAGGTGGACTTGCTACAAGAGAAAAGTATTTACATATGTCACACTAGAGAAGGACCTGTTTTTCCCTGCAATATGCGATCGCGTCCTGCCGGATACGCTTCATTTTTTCGGCAGTTTCCGGATTGCTGTAGGGAATGCGGTCAATATTACTTTCAATGTAATTATGTTCAAGGACATAACGGTAACTGGCAGGAAAATTAAAATCAAAAATAAAGGCGATATAGGAGACCCACATATCCATTTTGGTATGCCGGTCTTCTTTTTTTATCTGATGATGAGCAAGAAATTCTGCAAAAATATGATCACTGATTTCTTCACAGCCGAGTTCTTCTGCGCTAATATCCAGCATTGCCGGCACAGGGTCGATGGCTTTGACACGGAAATTATCCAGTTTATCAGCATCACGGATAATCTGTGCATGCAAAAGAGCAGGGGCGGAAAGTTCTGGATCAATAGCGTACAAACTGTGATTTTTAATGGCATGATAAATAATGTCATCATATTTATCGGTATCAATAAAATCACGGATATGTCCATCTGTAAATAAGACTTTCAGACCGCATTCAGCATGAGACATCAGATTGTCGTCATAGCTGTTGAATAAAGTCAGTTGTTCAAAGCGGCCAATATCATGAAGCAGACCGATGAGCAGGGCAAGATTTTTTTCATTTTCATCCAACTGCAGAGAATCCGCAAGAAAACCGCAGACCTTCATAACCGCATAGGTATGACGTATTTTGAGGGCAATTTTGGGATCTTGGGTATCGTAGGCCTTTAAAAATTGAATAAATGCTTTTTTGGCATGGTCCAGAGAAATCATAAGTAACAGATCCTTTCGAAATTTTTTAATCTGATTTTATTATATAGTTTGAAAATGGGGAGGTCAATTTAAAAAGCAGTATATGGTTGTTATCGGGGAATAATTGATCTATAATGAAGAATATC
>Ga0129309_1000634_pt1 | contig 25182 bp, 20 predicted proteins | sample L1105metagenome_FD_94439 | JGI IMG/M metagenome (GOLD analysis project Ga0129309, IMG submission 94439) | Ring-tailed lemur group fecal microbial communities from Wisconsin, USA - L1105 metagenome | ecosystem: Host-associated > Mammals > Digestive system > Large intestine > Fecal | place: USA...
CCGCTGCTGCTCGCCGCCGGACAGGCTGTCCGCCCGCTGGCGCTCCTTCCCCGCAAGACCCACGGTAGCAAGGAGCGTCCGGGCCGCCTGCCGCTTTTCCCGGGGAAAGTGGCCCAGCAGGACCGACAGCGGCCCCAGCTCCGGCAGGCAGGCGTTCAGCACGTTTTCCTCCGCCGTGGCGCAGCCCACCAGGCAGAAGTCCTGGTAGACCATGCCGATTTTTTGCTGGAGCCGCCGCTTTTGCCGTCCCCGAAGGGGCACCATGTCCGTGCCGTCCAGCAGAACACTGCCGCCATCGGGGCGCAGCTGCCCGGTGACACACCGCAAAAGCGTGGATTTTCCCGCGCCGGAGGGGCCGATGACAGAGACGAAGGTCCCCGCCTCCACCGTAAAGTCCACGCCGTCCAGGGCGGCCATGGGGCCGCCCTGGGCAGGATATGTTTTACGAAGCTCCCGAATCTCCAGCACGCTTCTCACCTCTTGATATGGATTCAGCTCAGGGACTTCAGCAGCTCCTGGGCGGCCCGCTCGCCGTCATAGTCGCTGTCCTGGGCAAAGGTATAGCCGGTATGGGCGAAGGTCTGGATGATGGCAAGGCCCTCCTCCGTCTCGCCGATCTCGATCATGGCCTCGCCGAAGGCCTGGCGGAAGTCCGCCGTCATGACGGCGGACGCCTTGCTGACGCTGACGGTGTCGTTGTAGATGCCCTCGGTGACGCCCAGGACGTTGGTGTCCTCCCACACGGTGCCGGTGCCGCCGAACTCGCCGGTCCACTGGTCGGCGTACTTATACTGCAAATGGGCGAAGCCCACGGCGATATCCGCCTGGCCGGAGGCGAGGCGCGCCATGGAGGTGCTGTAAGAGTCGGACTGGATGACGTTGGGCAGGTCGCTGATGGTCTTGCCGTAGTGCTCGTTCAGCCACAGGGCGGGATAGATGTAGCCGGAGGCGGAGGAAGCGCTCATGACGGTCCAGGTGGCGTCAGAGAGCTCCTCCCATGTCAGCTCCTCCCCGGCGTTGACCTTGGCGGCCAGGGCCTTGCCCTTGTCGCTGGGGCCGGCCAGGATGATGGAGCGGTAATAGGTGGACATGTCCCCGGTATAGGCGCCCGGCGTGCCGTCGTTCCAATCGGCGGGGTTCTCGGAATCCTTGCTGTACGCGGACCGCAGCGCCGACAGCAGCACATCGCAGTCATCGCTGTACAGGGTGTAGGTGCCGCCGGAGATGAAGCCCACGTCGGCGCTGCCGGCGGAGAGGGCCTCTCCCACCGCCTCGTAGGAGGCGCCCACGGACAGGTTGATGTTTTTCACATCATAGCCCTTTTCCAACAGCTTCTCCTGAAGCATACCGCACAGGGGCTCCGTGGCGGCCATGATGGTCTCAGAGGCGTCATAAGGGGCGAAGGCGATGTTCAGCTCTTGGACCTCCACGGGACCGCTCTCTTCCGCCGGAGCGCTTTCCTGCTCCTTTTTAGAGCCGCAGCCGGACAGGGCGCCCGCCAGCAAGGTCAGTGCCAGCAGCAGACTCCCGATTTTACGAAATCTTTTCATACTTTTTACCTCCATTTGACATTTGCGCAGCAAAAAGGGCGCAGAAAGCAACACACCCGAGGTGGTGTGCCCCTTCCTGCGCCCTTGTAAGGCTGCATTCTCAAACCAATATCGAACCAGGTCTTCCCTGTTTCCGTCGGCTATTATAGGGAACTTTTTCCGAAATGTCAAGTTTTTTGTAAGGCATAAAGGGCAGCCTGCCGCCGTGTATCCGCTGGAAGGACAAATGAAAATTACCTGTTGACAAACCCGGGAAGGGCGTGTATATTAAGAAAACAATATCACACAAATGCGTTGATGAGAACAAGTAGCAATTCCCTTCCGCTTTCAGAGAGCTGTCGTTTGGTGCGAGGCAGTAAGTATCGGGAACTGCGAAATCATCTCTGAGCAGTCCGCTGAAACCGGGAGTAGGTCGGACCGGGTGTACCCGTTAGCGTACAGGGAGTTGATGGACTCCTGACGAGTGGGCGCATTTCCGCGCCAAGAAGAGTGGTACCGCAGAGTGCTTGCAAAGCCTTTGTCTCTTGAAAGAGACAAGGGCTTTTTCTTTTACCCACTGCAAAATTACCCTGCCGCAACGAGATGTTTTCACAAAAAATGTTTCAAAACTTGTGCGGATTCATGATATTTCCCGGAGAGGACGAAAAAGAATTGTAAAATGAGCGAGTCAATGTTACACTCAATTCAGGATACAATTTTGGATACAAATACATACATCAACAATTGACGAAAAAGGAGAACAAGAACATGGCTATCAAAAAGTATTACGATTCCGACTGCAACCTGGGCTTCCTGGACGGTAAGACCGTCGCCGTGATCGGCTTTGGCTCTCAGGGCCACGCCCACTCCGAAAACTTGGCCGAAAGCGGCGTGAACGTCGTGGTGGGCCTGCGCAAGGGCTCCGCCCACTGGGAAAAGGCCGCCAAGTTCGCCGAGACCTGCCCCAACTTCCGCGTCATGGAGGTCGAGGAGGCCGCCCAGGCCGGCGACATCGTCATGATGCTGGTGCCTGACGAGCTGTGCGCCGATATCTACAACAAGCAGGTGGCTCCCTACATGACCGAGGGCAAGACCCTCGCCTTCGCCCACGGCTTCAACATCCACTTCAAGACCATCGTCCCCCCTGCCAATGTGGACGTCATCATGATCGCCCCCAAGGGCCCCGGCCACACCGTCCGCAGCCAGTACCTGGAGGGCAAGGGCGTGCCCAGCCTCATCTGCGTGGAGCAGAACTTCACCGGCAAGGCCAAGGACGTGGCACTGGCCTATGCCTCCGGCATCGGCGCCGGCCGGGCCGGCATCCTGGAGACCACCTTCAAGGAGGAGACGGAGACTGACCTGTTCGGCGAGCAGGCGGTCCTGTGCGGCGGCGTGTGCGAGCTGATCCACGCGGGCTTTGAGACCCTGGTGGAGGCCGGCTACGAGCCGGAGATGGCGTACTTTGAGACCTGCCACGAGATGAAGCTCATCATCGACCTCATCAACGAGGGCGGCTTCGCCAAGATGCGCTATTCTGTCTCCAACACTGCTGAGTACGGCGACTACCGCACCGGCAAGCGCATCATCACCGAGGATACCCGCAAGGAGATGAAGAACATTCTCCGGGAGATCCAGGACGGCACCTTCGCCTCCGAGTTCCTGACGGAGATGAACCCCAACGGCGGCCGCAAGACCCACTTCCTGGCCATGCGCCGCGTGGCTGCCGAGCATCCCATTGAAAAGGTGGGCGCGCAGCTCCGGGCCATGATGAGCTGGCTGAAGAAGTAAGGAGTTATTGCAGATGCGAAGCGACAATGTGACAAAGGGCGCCGAGCGGGCGCCCAACCGCAGTTTGTTCTACGCCCTTGGCTATACGCCCGAGGACCTGGAAAAGCCCCTCATCGCCGTGGTCAGCGCCCACAGCGACATCGTTCCCGGCCACATGAACCTGGATAAGCTGACCGCAGCCGTGAAAAGCGGCATTGAGGCCGCCGGCGGTACCCCCTTCATGGTGCCCGCCATCGGGGTGTGCGACGGCATCGCCATGGGCCACGTGGGCATGAAGTACTCCCTGGCCAGCCGGGAGCTCATCTGCGACAGTGTGGAGACCATGTTCCTGGCCCACCAGTTCGACGGCATGGTGCTGGTGCCCAACTGCGACAAGATCGTACCCGGCATGGTCATGGCGGCGGTCCGCATGAACGTGCCCGCCGTGGTGTGCAGCGGCGGTCCCATGCTGGCCGGTACTTACGACGGCCAGGAGGTGAGCCTTTCCAAGATGTTCGAGGCCGTGGGCTCCTACAAGGCGGGCCTCATCGACGAGGAAAAGCTGGAGGAGTGCACCCAGAACTGCTGCCCCGGCTGCGGCAGCTGCTCCGGTATGTACACCGCCAACAGCATGAACTGCCTGTGCGAGGCCATCGGCATCGGCCTGCCCGGCAACGGCACCATCCCCGCCGTGTACAGCAAGCGGCTCCAGCTGGGCCGTCAGGCGGGCGCCGCCATCATGGAGATGGTGCGCCGCAACATCTGCGCCCGGGACATCATCAACGAGCGCAGCATCCGCAACGCCCTGACCTGCGACATGGCCCTGGGCTGCTCCACCAACACGGTGCTCCACCTGCTGGCCATCGCCCATGAGGCGGGCGTCCCGGTGGACCTGGCCCTGTTCAACGAAATTTCCGCCAAGACCCCCAACCTGTGCCACCTGGCCCCCGCCGGCCCCACCCACATGCCGGACCTGTACGCCGCCGGCGGCATCCCCGCCGTGCAGGCGGAGCTGGCCAAGCAGGGCCTGCTGGACCTGGACTGCATGACCGTCACCGGCAAGACCGTGGGCGAGAACATCCAGGGTGCGAAAAACCTCAATCCCAAGGCCATTCGTCCCATTGAGGACCCGTACACCCCCACCGGCGGCCTGCAGATCCTGTGGGGCAATTTGGCTCCCAACGGCTGCGTGGTGAAGCGCAGCGCTGTGGCGCCTGAAATGCTCTGCCACACCGGCCCCGCCCGGGTCTATAACAGTGAGGACGACGCCATCGCCGCCATCTATGCCGGCGACATCCACCCCGGCGACGTGGTGGTCATCCGCTACGAGGGCCCCAAGGGCGGCCCCGGTATGCGGGAGATGCTGAACCCCACCTCCGCTCTGGCGGGCATGGGTCTGGACAAGACCGTGGCCCTCATTACCGACGGCCGCTTCTCCGGCGCCAGCCGTAGCGCCTCCATCGGCCCTGTCAGCCCCGAGGCCGCTTCCGGCGGCCCCATCGGATTGGTACAGGAGGGTGACTCTATCGCCATCGACATTCCCAACGCCTCTATTTCCCTGCTGGTGTCCGACGAGGAACTGGCAGAGCGCCGGGCCGCCTACGTCCAGCCCGCCCCCAACATCACCACCGGCTGGCTCAGCCGCTATGCCCGCATGGTCACCAGCGCCGACGAGGGCGCGGTGCTGCGGTAACCCCCGTTTAGGAAGTGATCGACTTGCAGTTTGATGAGATGCGGCAGCGTCTGGACGGCCTGGTGGTCTTCCGGGAACTGCTTCAGGATGAGGTGGTGGCCGCGTTCCGGGACCTGCTGGCGGCCCGCAGCCGGGAGCAGCAGCTCTTTACCTCCCGCTGCGCGGAGTTTGAGTCCCGCCTGTTCCGGCACGGGGACAACTGGTCCGCCTACCTGCACAGCGCCGTGATGGAAAGCGAAAATGTGTGCATCCGAGGCGCCGCCTCCGGCGCTGTGACGCCGGTTTTGGAGGAGTGCCTCCGCCGGGAGCTGTCCTTTTTGGAGGAACTGGCCCAGGTGACGCTGGAGGACCTCACAGCGGGCTTGGCAGACGCCCCCTCTTTCCTGGTGAGCTGGCGGACAGCAGCGGCCCCCATTGCCGCCGACTACCTCCAGCGGATGCGGGACGTGGGCTCCAAGGGCTATGGCATTTTTGCCCGCTATCACGTTTTCACGGTGGAGCAGGGCCAGCTGGTGCCGGTAAAGCATCCGGACCCCCAGCGGCTGGAGGAACTGCCCGGCTATGAAAAGGAGCGGGAGAAGGTCATCGCCAACACCCGCGCCTTGCTGGCAGGCAAGCCCGCCAACAACGTGCTGCTGTACGGCGACGCGGGCACCGGCAAGTCCAGCGCCATCAAGGCCATCGCCAATGCCTTTGCCGGTCAGGGCCTGCGCCTGGTGGAAGTGAAGAAAAACCAGCTCTACCAGATCCCCGACCTGATGGACGCCCTGGCGGCAAATCCCCTGAAGTTCATCCTGTTTATCGACGATCTGAGCTTCACTGCCAATGATGACAACTTTGCCGCCCTCAAGGCCATTTTGGAGGGCAGCGTCGGCGGCCGAGCCGCCAACATCGCCGTATACGCCACCAGCAACCGCCGTCACCTCATCAAGGAAACGCTGACGGACCGCACCGGCGACGATATCCACGAAAGCGATACCCGTCAGGAGCTCATGAGCCTGTCCGCCCGGTTTGGCCTCACCATCACCTTCCTCAGCCCCGACCGGGACCGCTACCTCCACATTGTCCGGGAGCTTGCCCGGCAGTACGGTCTGGAAAACGACGAAAAGGAGCTGGCGGTGCGCAGTGAGGCCTTTGCCATCCGCATGGGCGGCCGCAGCGCCCGGGTGGCCAAGCAGTTCGTGGAGCTGTGCAAGGCGGGAGTACCCTGCTGACTATTGTACAACAGAACCGCCTTGATTTTGCGAAAAATACAAAAAGGCCGCAGGTATCTCACCTGCGGCCTTTTTACGTAAAAACGGGAGAAGTGCGGCAAAGAAATAAAAGAAATAAATGTGTCTTGAGCATTAAAAATATGCAGCGGTATCCAGAGCTTATTTTCTGCGGAAATCTTTTACAATGTCCATAAAGTTCTTGACGCGGCTCTCATCGGTCAGATTCTGGAATTTACCGTCGATCTTAAAAGTCGTACCGACAACGGCACCATCTGCAATGGACAAAAGGCCTTCAATCGTATCGGGCCGGCAACCGGTATTGGCAAATACCGGCGTATCGCCAACAGCATTTTTTGCCCTTTTCAAAGTCTCCGGATTGGTTGCGCTTCCGGCTGTGGCACCGGACACGCAAAGGGCGTCAGGCCGGCAGTTGAATACTGTGGTGGAGGCAATTGATTCGATGGTGCGGTCTGTGAGGTATTGTGCGGCCTCCGGTACGATATTGAAGAGCAGCTTCACATTCTCAGCACCGATTTCCCTCTGATGGCGGACGACTTCGCCGCAATTGGTATTCCAAAGGCCAAAGTCACTGGCATAAACGCCCGTAAAAATCTCACGCACAAACTTCGCATCCACCGCCACTGCCAAATCCAGAGACGCTACCGGATCCCACAGGCAATTGACGCCATAGGGAACTTCGATTTCATCCATGAGCTGGCCAATGATGCTTGCCATGCATGCGACAGTCTCGGTCCGTACCTTGGTAAGATACGGAAGACTAAACTCGTTGCTGAACATTACGGCATCAACACCGCCCTTTTGAAGTGCCAGAAGATCATGGCGGCATTTATCCAGAACTTCTTTCATGCCTTTTTGGCTATTGTAATAGGGATCGCCAGGCATTGCCTGCATGTGGCACATCGCGATAATCGGCTTTTCAGTATTGAATACCTCTTTGACCCAGTTCATTCCATTGTCCTCCTGACTTTATTATTTTAGTTTATGCATGAGATCCTTATTTCTCTGATAGAGTTCTTTGTAAATTTCCTTATAAGGGGCATATTGTGCATGACGTTCTGGGTCTGGTTCCGTAACATATTTGATCTTTACCATTTTTTTGATTTCCGTGGGAGAGGAAATGACGCCGATTCCAAGGCCGGCCATCAGTGCGTCTCCGTAAGAAGCACCGACGGTAACTTCCGGAATGACTTGCTTGATATTGCAGATATCGCTGACGATCTGCATCCATAGCGGCGTCTTGGTTCCCCCTCCGACTGCCGTCACTGTGTGGATTGGTAATCCAGCCTTCCGCATGAGATCAAAATTTTGATCGATACCGTATCCAATCCCCTCGAAAGCGGCCCGAACCACATTGCCGCGTTTATGCCTCAAGTTGAGCCCAAACAGAACGCCCCGGGCAGCCGGGTCCTGATATGGCATACGCTCCCCAAGGAAATATGGCAGGCAGATGAGGCCATCACTGCCAAGCGGAATGTCCTCTGCTTCAGCAAACAGGGTATCATATGCATTCAATTCCCCGTTGGCTTGTTTTTCCACCAGGTCCGCAGCCATATTGTCTAAGATCCAGCGAGTAAGAGAACCCGTGGTCGCCATACCGCCTGTATAAGCGTACAAGCCATCCAATGTATAAGGTCCGCTCCACCATCCGGTATTTTCCCGCAGGACATCTGTCACTGATGCAAAGAAGGAGGTAGAACCGTACATCAGCATGGTATCGCCCGGTTCCACGACGCCGACACTCACCGCCTCCGCGCCAGCATCCGTTGTGCCGCAAATGACTGCGGTTCCCTCGGCAAGCCCGGTCTCGGCGGCGGCAGCGGCCGTGACATGGCCAATGACGGAATATGTACTGTCCGCTACTTGCGGCAGCTTTTCCTTTGGACACACCAGCTCACACATCTCATCATTCCAGGTGAGCGTTTTAGGGTCAATCATGGGAACGGCGCTTTTTACAGAATATTTGTCCACGTAAAATTCGCCGGTCAAACGTGCTGTAATAAAGCCGGAGGCGATCGTAAAGTGTTTGGCTTTGTCAAAAATTTCAGGCTCATTTTCTTTGATCCAAAGAATTTTGGGGCCAAAATGCTCCACGCCGCAGGGGCCTCCAACGCTTTTCAGCCGCTCCGCTCCGATTTTTTCATTGAGCTCTTTTGCCTGCGAAACGCATCTTGTATCGATACCATACAAAATGGCGTTTCGCAGAGGATTACAATGCTCGTCAACAGGTGTGATTGCAGCCATAATGGTGCTGACTCCGACAGCAGCGATTTCTTTGGAGGAAATATTGGCCTGTTCAAGCAAGCTGGCGATTACTTTTTTGAAATCAACCCACCAATCTCCTATGGGGTCGTGCTCAGCAAAACCGGGAGCCGGTGATTTCAGTTTGTGCGGCGACGCAGCTTTTGCAATAATACGGCCGTTGAAATCGCAAATAACGCCCTTTGACTCGTATGTTCCAACATCAAAACCCAATAAATATTTCTGCTCCATTGCTATCACCCCTTACCTCGAAAAATCGTAATCCTTCAAATTCCGAGTCAGGAAATCCTCTAACCAGAGTACAAGCTGCTGGATGTCATTCAGGTCCATCACCTCGCAGGGGCCGTGGGAATACCGTCTCGGAGCGCCGAGATCGATGGATTTGATGCCAGTCCCCTCCAACTGCACATAGCTGAGGTCTGTCAGGCCGCCAAGGAGCGCTCGGCGCTGGAAGCTCACCCCCGCATGGCGGGCACATTCCTCCATAAGCCGGACCATGGCGGGGTGTGCGATCGTTCCGTTTAATGTCCCGCGCCCGTGGAAATTATAGTGCGTGAGAATAGGACCCTTCCCCAGGCAGCTCAGTGTCTGTCCCTGCAAATCAGGCGTGTCCGCGGCATTTCCGCCATCGATTCCAATGGCAATATCCGGCTTGATGGTGCGGGAGGCTACCATCGCACCGCGCAGGTTGTACTCCTCCAAAACAGTGCCTGCCAACCAGACTGTGCTGGGTACCTCCCTTTCCTTGAGCATGTCGCTGAGGGCCAGCAAGGTGGCACAGCCGGAACGGTTATCAAAAAAGCTGCCCAGTACCCGAGTGCCCAAAAGCTTTTGATATTTTGGCTTATAAATGATCGGACTGCCCACATCGATGCCCAGGTCCAGCACTTCTTTACGGCTGGAAGCGCCAATGTCCACAAACAGCTTTGTATACTTGTCCACCACATATTTTTCTTCCGGCGGAGTCACATGGTGCGCTTTCATACCGATTACGCCGTCGAGCCAGGCGCCATCCCGTGTACCCACCTGGATCTGGGTGGCCGGCAGCGCTTTTTCCGGAATGCCGCCCAGCCGTTCCACACGGATAAAGCCATCTTCCTCAATATAGCGGACAACAAAGCCGAGACTGTCCATATGCGCGAAAATCATGATGACCGGGGCATCCGGGTCTGTCCCCTCTTTTTTGGCCATACAGTTGCCAAGGGTGTCTGTTTGAACCGCAAAGCCATTTTTTTCAAAGTGCTCGGTCATATAATGATTGACCTTCTGCTCAAACCCGGCAAGACCTGGAATGAGGCATAGGTCCTGTAAGTAAGATTCCAGACGTTCCATGTCATTCTCCTTTCAGCGTGAAAAGTCTGTGTCGCGCCCAATCGAATCAGCCAAGGCTTTTACAACTAGGGACAGCTGTTCCATATCCATGAGATCCGCAACCTCACAGGGGCCATGGGAATACCGAATCGGAAAGCCGAGGTCAATGCCAAGGATACCTGTATTCTCCAAGACAAGATAGCTCAGGTCTGTCAAACCTCCTATTCCCGCCCGGCGCTGCAAATGGATTCCGGTCTTTTCAGCGGCTGTTTCTGCAAGATGGACCATGGCGGGGTGTGCAATGGTTCCGTTCAATGTTCCGCGCCCATGGAAATTGTAAAGGTCCATGGTGGGGCCGTGCCCCATTTTCACATGTCCGCTTCCTTTCAGATCAGGGGTATCACAAGCACCGCCGCCATCCAGGCAAATAGCGATATCCGGGTGAACCGTTCTGGCAGCAACCATGGCACCCCGCAAATTATATTCCTCCTGCACCGTGCCCACTAACCAAACGGTAGCGGGTCTTTTTTCCGCAGTCAGCAAATGCGCAAGTTCCATGAGCACACTGCATCCGCCCCGGTCATCCAAGAAGCTCGCCATCACTCGAGTGTTTCTCAGTTTTTGATATTTTGGCTTATAAATGATCGGACTGCCCACATCGATGCCCAGGTCCAGCACTTCTTCACGGCTGGAAGCGCCGATGTCCACAAACAGCTTCGTATACTTGTCCACCACATATTTTTCCTCCGGCGGAGTCACATGGTGCGCTTTCATACCGATCACGCCGTCGAGCCAGGCGCCATCCCGTGTACCCACCTGGACCTGGGTGGCCGGCAGCACTTTTTCCGGAATGCCGCCCAGCCGTTCCAAACGGATAAAGCCGTCTTCCTCAATATAGCGGACAACAAAGCCGAGACTGTCCATATGCGCGAAAATCATGATGACCGGGGCATCCGGGTCTGTCCCCTCGACTTTCGCCATACAATTTCCAAGGGTATCGGTTTTGGGAGCAAGTCCACAACGTGAAAACTCATCAGCAAGCAATTGGAACACGCGCTGCTCATGTCCGGAAAGTCCGGGTGTGCAGGCAAGGCGGTTCAAAAAGCTCTCCAGCCTCTTCAATGCCACGGAATTCTCTCCTTTCAGACAGTTTTATTGTCCTGTTCCACGTATGGAGTGACGATTTCCACGCCAGCCTGTCCAAACAGCTCACGGTTATGCGCAGAAATGCGGTCTGTGACCAATACATCGATCTCAGAGATATCACAAACATGGATAAAGACCTCTTTATTATGTTTGCTGCTGTCCAGCACGGCGATGACCTTTTCGGAAACAGCCATCATCTCCCTCTTGATTCCCGCTTCGATCAGGGTGCGGTTGGAAACACCGCGCTGCGGGTCGATGGCATCACAGCCCATGAAAAGCTTATTCACTTTGATGCGTTTCAAAAAGTTCAGGGTTTCAATACCGCACAGCGTAAAGGTATTCGCCTCTACTGTGCCGCCTGTCATGATCAGCGTGATATTTCCCCGGGTATCGGATGCGATCAATGCACCGATTTGTATATCATTGGTAATGACTGTTACCTTTTTGTTGCGAAGAGCACGGGCTACCTCCAGAGTCGTTGTCCCGGAATCAATGAGGATGACATCGTTCTCTTCCACCATATCTGCGGCCAGCTTGCCGATGATACGTTTTTCCGCGCTGTTCAGCCGCATTTTGCTCTGTGAAGGGATTTCCAGATTGATACGGTCCGCAATGGCCAATGCTCCGCCATGCACTTTAACGATCAGACCCTTTTTATCGAGTTCATTGATATCAGCGCGGATTGTGACCATTGAGGCTTTAAAAATGCGGCTCAAATCTTTTGTACGGACATTCTTATGGGCATTGATATACTGTAATATTTTGTCCTGGCGCTCTTGCTGAAACATGAAACTCACCTCAAATCGTCAAGGATTGGCGTATGGCCGCTGTGCTTTTCACAACGCAGCTGCATCCTCACGCAGCTTTTTCGTGATGCTGTGCGATTTGCCGAAGGCTGCGTCTGCGTTTGAACTCCTGCGAGAAAAACTCGAGACTCAAAACGACGATCAGCAGCAGGCCCCAAGTGAACTCTTTGAAATAGCCGCCCAGGCGCAGCATATTGAAGCCGCTGGACAGGAATTGCAGGGATGCCAGCGCGAGGACCATGCAGGATATCTTTGCAAATCCTCCGTTGGGGTTCGTTGCGCCCAGGACCGCGCAGAGGATCGCCTGAAAAGTATAGGTCGTCGCATAGTCGGATTTTGCCGTATCGGTACGGGCCAGAATTTCAAGTCCGCACAAAGCGCACATAATGCCGCTATATAAATACGCCTTAATCAAAACCTTGTTGACATTAATGCCTGTATAGTGGCTGGCCTTTGCATTGGAGCCTACCATGCGGATTTCAAAGCCGAATTTGGTCCGATTCAGAATGATTGCCGTCACAATAATGGCGATCACCAAGAGCCACAGCATATACGGGATGCCGAGAAGCGCATGGTTCCCGAAATAAGTAAACTCTTCCGGTGTCTTGGAAACCGTTTTTCCTTCCGTGAGAATAATGCCGATCCCCATGAAAATGGAGGATGTGGCCATGGTAACAAGCATTGCCGGAACGTTGAAATTTGCAACAACAATGCCGTTCACAAGTCCACAAACGATTCCCACCAGCAAAGCTGCAATGACGCCTCCGATAATATAGCCCCAGACAGCCGGTCCCTCCACGCCTTTTTCTACTGCTGCGTGCATGATATATGCTGCAACAATGCAGGATAGATTTCCGATGGAGACAATGGACAAATCGCGTCCGCCGGTGATCATCACCATCATCATGGCCAACGAATAAAAGCCAAGCTCCGGAATTTGGTATCCCATGGAAGTAAAATTTGTGCTCTTGAGGAAGAGCTGCGGCCGAAGAATGGACATTGCCGCAAAAATGAGGATTGTGACTACCAGCATCCGGACAAAATCCTTATCCCTGAAAATGCGAATCGATTTATCAAGCTTCACGGGTCTTCCTCTCCTTTCGCACAAGTTTGCGGCCGGAGCCTGTCATCTGAACGATGAGGCCGGCAAAAATCAGCAATCCGGAAACGGCCTGCTGGAAATAGGACGGAATTCCCAGCATGATTAGATTGCCTGTGATGAATTGAAGCAAAACCACTCCAAGCAGGGTACCCAGCACAGAACCGCGAGCCTTTTTCTGGGAGCCCATGCCCAGGACCACAGCTGCGATGGAGTTGAGTTCTTTACCTACCAGATCGCTGGGAAGCGGGAGACTGCAGCGGGCAACTGCATCATGCATGACGCCGCCGATACCGCAGATGATGCCAGCGATTACAAAAACGAGGAACCTGACCCGGGAAACGTTGATACCGGCCCGTCGCGCCGCATCCACATCTCCGCCGACCGCGTAGATCTGGCGGCCAAAATTGGTGTGCTGCAGAATCAAATGCATGATAACGTACATGACCACCACGAAAATGACCACAACATGCAGCTGCGCGTCAATTCCATCTTCATACGTAGCGGTGTGCAGGTATGTCGTTCCGAGTTTCGCCACCTGGTTTGGAAGCGTGTAAATGTACTGCGTGCTGATAAATGCCAACAGAAAACCTTTCAAAAGGGATTGTGTACCAAGCGTTGTGATAAACGGCTGCAAATTCAGTTTATCGATCAATACCCAGTTGAACAGCTCCAAGACCACAGCAATGACGATAGCCTCTGCGAAAATAGCAAAAATGGACGTTTCATATTGCCCGTTGCTTGTGTGGTAAAACATGACCACATAGGAGGAAAACGCTCCGATCATGGCAAAGGACATATCAAATCCACCGCAGCACATAACGAGCATGATGGAAAGCGCGAAAATTGCCGGTATCGCGCTGGAACGAATCAAGGAATAGAAATTGGCCAACGTCAGTATCTGCGGATTGATCATGCCAAACACCAGTGCAATTGCCACGATCAGGAGAAAGAGAAGCATTTCGTTGGTTTTTAAAAGTTTTTTCATGAAGCGGCTCCCCCTTCCTCGTTGGAGGCCAGACTGCTTTCCAGCTGCTCCATCGAAGTGTCCTTGATGTCTGTTTCCATAGAGATCCTGCCGTCCTTCATCACGAGAACGCGATTGCAAAGCTGCATGATTTCATAGATGTCATCCGAAATCACGATCACGCCGACGCCCTTTTCAGAAGCCAAGTTCCGGACGATACTGTGAATATCGCTTTTTGCACCTACGTCGACACCGACCGTGGGACAGTTCAGAATCAAAATGTCCGGATTGGAGGCAAGCCATTTGATCAGTACGATTTTTTGCTGATTACCGCCTGAAAGCGATTTCACCGGATTTTCCGGCTTCATGCCTGCCACGGACATGGACGAAAGTCCTTTTTTCTTTTGTGCGGAAAGCATCTTCAGATTCAAAAGGCCAAGCTTATTGGCAAACGAGCCGATAATGCGGGAAATAGAATTGTCCACGATGGATTGGTCCAGGTGCAGCCCTTCTGTAAGCCGGTCTTCCGGTACATAAGCGATGTTGTATGCCAGTGCGTCATCCACTTTTCTGAAAATTCCAACATCCTTGCCGTTGATCGAAATACTTCCGCTGTCTGCACTCCGGAGGCCAAACAAAGACTCCGCCAATTCTCCGCGGCCGCAGCCCAGCAGGCCCGTAATGCCGAGGATCTCCCCCTTTCGGAGAGAGAAATTGATATCTTCAAAGGCACCGGCCATTGTATAGTGGTGCACCTGCATCAATGGAATGGTACCTGTATCCTTGAAGTCATAGATCACGTTCGTAAAGCTTTTTCCGGTCATGTAGTAAATAATGTCTTCCTTGGACAAGGGCTTGTCACCCTTCTGGGAGTCATACACGTTTTTTCCGTTGCGCATGATCGTGATGCTGTCACAGATCTCCAGGACCTCATCCAACTTATGGCTGACGAACAGCACTGAAACGCCATGCTTTTTTAATTCTGCCACAACTTCAAACAGCTTTGATACTTCATTCGTGGTCAGCGCAGTCGTAGGTTCATCCATGATAAGCAACTTGGCTTCCTGAACGATTGCGCGGCAAATGGCTACCATTTGCTTTTGCGCTACATTTAACTCAGAAACATAAATATCCGGGTCAATATGAAAATGGATACGCTCCAACGTTTCGACTGCTCTTTTCCGCATTTCTTTCCAATTGACAAGCGGCTTTTTCTCCGCGACTGTCGAATACATCATGATGTTTTCAGCAATCGTCATATTGGGAAACAGGGAAAAATCCTGATAGATCACTTGAATGCCCTCTGCAATTGACTCGGCTGGAGTGATTTTTTTATAAGGCTTCTCATTGATCATAAGTGATCCTTCATCAAATGTATAAAATCCAGAGATAACCTTTATCATTGTTGACTTCCCGCAGCCGTTCTCGCCGACAAGGCAACGGATTTCTCCCTCGTTGATGGAAAAATTCATTCCGTCCATTGCGACAACGCCGAAGAAAGACTTATACATATCTTTGATGGTAACGATATTTTTCACAAACCCACCGCCCTTCTATTGCGGAAAACGGGGAATACGCTCCTTCCGTATTCCCCGTTTTCCAACCTAGTAAACCATATTTAAGAAATTACCATGATACTAGAAATTATAATCCTCCATATTATCGGTTGTGACATCCACCCACGCAGAGCCATACAAAATGTTATCCTTCAGCGTGCAGCTTTCAAAACCGGGAACGCCGAGATTGATGCCATCGGTGATCTCCTCACCATTCAGGACCTTAACAGCCAGAGAGCACATGGCTTGACCGGCATCCGCGGGATCCCAGAAGCAGATGGTCTTAATTGTGCCCTTTTTCAGGTATTCACCAGCAACAGACACCAGGCAGGTACCCGTCACGGCAATCTCGCCAGCCTTGCCAGCCTCTTCAACGGCCATGGCGATTCCGGGAGGGTTCACCATGTCGCAGCCAATGAAGCCCTTCACATCGGGATGGCTTGCGATAACCTCCTTGGCAACTTTGTAAGAGCCTTCCTGGGAGCCGCCCTGTGCCTGGGACTCGACAGGGTCGCAGACCTGATACATATTAGGATAGGCTTCCTGCTGACGGGCAATCGCACCAGCGGTCCACTGCTGATGAGAAGACATGGTCAGCATACCCATCATGATGCAGTAGCCGCCTTCTTCGCCCATTTCAGCAGCCAAAACATCCATCATGTGCGCGCCGTATGCCGCATTTACAAACGCCTCGATATCATAATCGACATTTTCCATGCCTTCAGCCTCGTGGCTGATTACGACGATTCCCTGTTCACGTGCCTTGGCAAGCGTTGTTTCCAAAGCATCAGGGTCAGAAGGAATCACAGTAATGGCATCAACACCGGTGGAGATTACGTCTTCTACCGTAGACACCTGAACAGCGGTATCGGACTGGCCAGCAGGACCGACCTGATAAACTTCGTTACCTGTGGCCTCTACGAAGCGGTCGTTGCCAACCTTCATTCTGTCCCACCAGGAGATGCCCACACATTTTGGCGTGTTGGCGATAACATAGGTCTTACTTGCAGGTTCTCCTGCCGATGTCTCAGCGGGAGATTCAGTTTCTGCTTTCTTGCCGCAGCCAGCAAGCACAGAAAAGAGCATGACGAGGGCCAACAGTAGCGAGAGCTTTTTCATGTGTCTATCCTCCTAACAAATATTTATCGGTGTATCTCCACCAGATATTGAAATCAGTATAGCAAAACGCAATAAATTTGCAAATTGACTTTGCTTTTTTTCGCCAATTTTCGCCTCAAGAATATCACTATTTTGAACAATTTAATTCTATAAAATATATTATTTTTTTACAATTTGACGAATTCAAAAAGTGTGAAGCTGACAGCTGATTTAGATGTTTTTCCAAAAATGCTTCCGTTTTTATAAGCAATCTGCTATACTTGCTTTTTAGATTTTTCATATATAAAAAAATTAAAAAAGAAAGTAAAAGAAAAAATAAAGCAGCAAATAAAAGATTTTTACTTCTTTAAGCTTTCTTTTTGCACTGTTTTCTGATGTTTGGTTATGATATCTTATTATTTCAGTAAGATTATGCAAACGGGGAAATGGCACACCGGCTTCTTGGGGACAATCCGCTTATTCATAGATAAAAGGAAGTGCCGCTGTGTGGTCACAGCGGCACATTTGACATTTGAATATTATTCAAATTTTATATGTATAAATATTAAATTAATCAAACGAGGAATTTACCGTTCTCAAAAACAAGGCGATCGTCCACATATACTTTACTTTCCGTTCTGGTATCCTTGATAATGTCCCAATGGATAGAAGAATAGTAGCTGCCGTCATAAGGCCGGCCAAGAGCGATATGGATTGTACCGCCCATTTTTTCGTCAATTAAAATATCCGTCGTACAAATATCAACAAAAGGATTGGTTCCAAAAGCAAATTCGCCAACACGGCGAGATCCTTCGTCACTATCCAAAATATGATTTACATAATCCAGGTTGTCATCCGCGCTCACTTCAGCAGCCAGTCCGTCTTTAAATGTAATGGAGAGGTTGTGGATCACCTTTCCTCCAATGGTAGCCGGAAACTCAAACGTGATTTTGCCGGAGACCGTTTCCCATTTGGGCGTGATCATGATCTCCCCGTCCGGGATGTTGGACTTATTTTCTGAAGGGGACCACAAATTGTCATCAAACGCGAAAGAAAGGTCTGTTCCGCGTCCAATCAAACGCAAGCGGCTTCCCTTGTCCAGTTCTTTTGCAATGCGGCTCCACTCAGCAATTTCTTTTGGCCAGTCAAGTCCGCAGGCATCAAAAAACATATCCATGATCTTCTCATAACTGACATTGGCTTGCTGGGCAAAACGCTCATTTGGAACGCGAACAAGAGCCCACCGCGTTTTTTGCCAACGCAGAGAGGAAACAACTCCCATCGCCTTCTGATACTTAGCCAATTTATAAGACGGGATATCATAGCACTCGTTCAAGTTAAATGCGCCGCGCAAAGCAATATAGCAATCTGCCCATTCCATGCCATATGCTTCAATTTCAGGGACCCAGGAAATCTGCTCCTCATTGCCGTACTGAAGCACTTTATGCTTCAAAGCTTCACTCATAAATTGGATTTGCGGAAAGCCGCCGGCTTTGATACAGGCGCCATATACAGCCAAAGCCAAAGGATACGTTTCCACCTCATACATAGCAATCATCAATTTTTCGCCAGGCTTCATCTCCAAAGAGTAATTGACCAGAGAATCTCCAAGAATTTGCCACCGCTTATCTGTCATATCCTTTAACCTCCTTATAAATTTAGGGATTTACGCAAATGTTTGAAAAAAGCTTACTTGAAATCATTTGAAATTCAAAGGAAGCTTTCCGGCTGATGTGCCCCGTTGCGGCTCTGTCTGCTTCATTGCCTCCAGTATACCACGCACTTTAAAAAAGCAAAAGGGATTTTGATAAAAAATGCAACTTTTTTAAAGATAAAATGTCATATTTTAATGTATATTTGCGAAATTTTGCATTGAAAGGACTATTCAAATATAAAAACAGCAAAAAGAAAGCAAAGCAAAGGAAGATAAAATAAAGCAGTAAAAAGCCGGCGGAGAACATTCTCCGCCGGCCGTTTCCCTTTTTGATATGTCATTTTCCTGGGCCTTCGGGATGACCGCCCCAAAAGCGTTCCCTTCTGTTTGTTCCAGAATATATGTATACTCGGGGCGCTTGCTTTCAAGCGCACGCCGTAGCGGCCGCCCTGTTTCATGATCTCCGGCTCCTCCAGTTTCAGCTCGTCGATGCCAGGCACCACGATGCCGTATCCGGTCTCCCGCACATCCTTCAGTGCCTGGGCCACCTTGTCGTACTCCGTTTTTACCGCCGCCAGCCGGGTCAGAAGGCTCATGAGGTCCCCGTCGTCCCCTACCTCAAAGCCGGACTGCTCCGACAGCGTCCGGTAAAACAGCTCCCGGGGCAGCCGCAAAGACGCGGCGGCCACGCCGGTGCCCAGGTCGATGGTGGTGATCTTCGCCTCGCTGATATCAGGACAGGCCCCCAGGGCGGCAATGACGCCCTCCACCTCCCGGATGTGCCGCAGATGCCCTGTGCTCTGGCGGACAGCCTCGTACAGCTCTGCCTTGATGGGGTGGTCATCCGGCAAAGCGTCCACCCAGGGCGGCAGAAACAGGTCCAGCTCCTGCATGGGAAATTCGTACAGGACGGCCTTCAAAATATCCGCCACATCCTCCTCCCCCAGTTCCAGACAGTTCACCGCCACGCAGTTGACGCCGTACCGGGAGGCGATGTCCTTGGCAATGGCTTTGGCCCGCTCGCTTTTGGGCTCCTGGGAGTTCAGCAGCACGATGAAGGGCTTTCCCAGCTCCTGAAGCTCCCGGATGACCCGCTCCTCCGCCTCCAGATAATCCTCCCGTGGGATGTCGGCCACGCTGCCGTCGGTGGTGATGACGATGCCGATGGTGGAGTGCTCGGCGATGACCTTTCGGGTGCCGATCTCCGCCGCCTCCGTCATGGGGATCTCGTGGTCGTACCAGGGGGTAGTGACCATGCGGGGGGCGTCATCCTCGTACTGGCCGATGGCCCCCTTGACCATGTAGCCCACGCAGTCGATGAGCCGCACGGAAAAGGCGGCGCCGTCCGGCAGTTGGATCTGGGCGGCCTCCTCCGGCACGAATTTAGGCTCCGCCGTCATGATGGTCCGGCCGGAGCCGCTTTGGGGCAGCTCATCCCGGGCCCGCTCCTTGCGGTACACATTTTCAATGTTGGGAATGACCTGGGTCTCCATGAACCGCTTGATAAAGGTGGATTTTCCCGTGCGCACCGGCCCCACCACTCCGATGTAGATATCCCCGGCGGTGCGGGTGGCGATATTCTGATAGATACTGGTATTCATAGCATCCCGTCCTTTTTCCGCTCCATATGATGGTATATGTCTATGTCCCGGCCTGGAAAAGTATGAACAGCCCGTCTTGCTTTGTGCAAATGCGATAAAATTGTTTACGGAAATTCGCCTCTATTCGGCTCTTTGTCCCCTTTACACAGGTAATTTAGCATGGTAAACTACTAACGTATTAAACGAGCGGGACACCGCTCCGAAGTTTTTGGAGGATTTGGATATGAAAAAGATGCTTGCGCTGCTGCTGGCAGCCATGATGGTCCTGTCCCTGGCCGCCTGCGGCTCTAAGAAGGAAGAGGCCGCCGCCCCTGCCGAGACCCCCGCGGAAGAGCCCGCCGCTGACGAGGCCCTTGTCTACGCTGTGGAGGCCGGCTCCGCCGGTGAGGCCGCTGCCGAGGAAAACGGCTTTCAGTATAACTCCGTTGCTTCCCAGGCTGATGCCCTGATGGAGGTCGCTGCCGGTACTTCTGACGCAGCGATCATCGACCTGTTGATGGCCGGTGCCATGATCGGTGAGGGCACCAGCTATCCCAACTTGACCCATACAGAGGAGCTGACCACTGAGGAATACGGTGTCGGCTGCCGCAAGGGTTCTGATCTGGCTGCCTACATCAATGGCGTATTTGCCGAGACGTATGCCGATGGCACCATGCAGGAAATTGCTACTACTTATGGCGTTCAGGAGTCCCTGGTGGAGCAGAGCTCCGAAGTCATTGATGCCCCTGCCGGCGGCGATGTGGCATATATCCAGGACAAGGGAACCCTGATCGTCGGCATCACCGACTTCGCCCCCATGGATTACAAGGATGACGCAGGCAACTGGATCGGCTTTGACGCGGACATGGCCAAGATCGTGGCGGAAAAGCTTGGCGTGGAGATCGAATTCGTTGAGATTGACTGGGACAACAAGATCATGGAGCTGGATTCCAAGTACATCGATGTGGTCTGGAATGGCATGACCCTTACCAACGAAGTCACCAGCGCTATGGAATGCACCGTCCCCTATTGCAACAATGCCCAGGTAGTGGTTGTTCCCGCAAAATAAGAACATGAATTTCATATCAAAGGCAGAGAGCAGCCGCTCTCTGCCTTTGAGCGGCTAAAGAGATTATGATTTGACGAGGTTTCGCCATGTTTTGGAACATAACGTTGACCCTGCTTTCGGGTCTTTGCACTACCATTAAGATTTTTCTTCTGACCCTCCTCTTTTCCCTGCCTCTGGGTCTGGTCATTGCTTTTGGCTCCATGAGCCGGCTGAAGCCCCTGCGCTGGCTGTGCAATACGGTCGTGTGGATCATCCGGGGCACGCCGCTGATGCTCCAGCTGATCGCCTTTATGTACATTCCCGGTATCGCCGGACATAACATCTGGCCCAGCGGTGATGCCGGACGGATGATGGCCACGGTGGTGGCTTTCTCCATCAATTACGCCTGCTATTTCTCCGTGATCTACCGGGGCGGTATCCAGGGCGTACCCATTGGTCAGCGGGAGGCCGGCGAGGTGCTGGGTATGACGAAGCGCCAGATCTTTTTCAAAATTACCCTTTTGCAGATGATCAAGCGCATTGTGCCTCCTATGTCCAATGAAATCATCACGTTGGTAAAAGACACTTCCTTGGCGCGTGTTATCGCTGTCTACGAGCTGACCTTCACCGGCTATTCCTACATGAAAAGCAGCGGTTTGGTATGGCCTCTATTTTATACCGGAGTGTTCTATCTTCTGTTTGTTGGTATTCTGACCATCCTGTTTAACTATGTCGAGCGGCGGCTCGATTATTTCCGCTAAGGAGGTGCCATATGTCTATTCTGGAAGTCAACCACATCGAAAAGCATTTCGGCGCCACCAAGGTACTCAATGACATCAGCTTTTCCCTGGAAAAGGGGCAGGCCCTGTCCATCATCGGGTCCTCCGGCAGCGGCAAAACCACGCTGCTGCGGTGCCTGAATTTTCTGGAAACACCGGATGGCGGAACTATTTCCGTCAATAACAATGTGATTTTTGACGCTGCGGACCCGTCCACCCAGCAGGAAAAGGAGATTCGCTCCAAGCGCCTCCACTTCGGTCTGGTGTTCCAAAACTTCAACCTGTTCCCCCAGTACACGGCCCTGCAAAACGTCACACTGGCCCGGGAGCTGCTGGCAAAGGAGCGGGGCGGCGAGAGCAAGGCGGACATTGAGGCCGCCGGGCGGGAGCTGCTGGCCCAGATGGGCCTTGCCGACCGGGCGAGCCATTATCCCCACCAGCTCTCCGGCGGCCAGCAGCAGCGGGTGGCCATTGCCCGGGCTCTGGCGCTGCATCCGGACATTCTGTGCTTCGACGAGCCCACCTCCGCCCTGGACCCGGAGCTGACGGGAGAAGTGCTGCGGGTCATCCGCAACCTGGCGGAGCAGAAGACCACCATGATCATCGTCACCCACGAGATGGCCTTTGCCCGGGACGTGGCGGACCAGGTCATCTTTATGGACGGCGGCCTCATCGTGGAGCAGGGCGACCCCCACGAGGTCATCGACCACCCCAAGGAGGAGCGGACCCGTCAGTTCCTTGCCCGCTACGCGGAAAATTAAAGCAATGAACAGCACCCCGGAAACAAGCGTTTCCGGGGTGCTGTTTGCATATTCAGGCCCGCTTTCTGGGGATCAGCAGCAGCTGGTCCCGGGGCAGGTCCTCCTCTGCTTCCAGCTGGTTGGCGGCCAGGATAGCGGAAATGGTGGTGTTGTGGCGCTTGGCCAGGTCCCAGGGGGTCTCCTGCTTTCCCAGGCACCGCAGTACCAGCGAGGGCGCGCCGCTGAGGTCCCGGGGCTTCTCTGTGTCTACCTTGGCGGCGGAAATGCAGACCTTTTTCACCTGGGAGGCCGCTTCCACCCGGAAGTCCACCGGGAAGCGCACTTCGATGCCCCGGTCCCCCAGGCTCCCCTGGATCTCCTCCGGACAGAAGGCCCGGGCCGTCACCCGGCAGTCCGGCGGCAGCTCCAGCTGGCAGGCGATCTCCACGCCCCGCTCCGCCACCAGCGGCACGCCGCCCTCGTCCAGATACAGCGCCCGGACAGTGACCACTGTCCGCAGGGTGGTGCCGCTGCCCTCCCGGCTGACGGATACAGCGCCGCAGTCCGCCTGAATGGCCAGGATGCTCTCCGCCACCACGCCGATTTCCAGCACCTCCCGGACGGTCTGGCGGCGGTTCATGGTCTCGCAGAAGCTGGTGAGGACCAGGGGCGCGGCCTCATAGGTCAGCTCGTAGGCGGTGGAGTACAAATCCTGTAAAAGCGTCAGCTCCTGCTCCTGACGCAGCAGGGCCACCGCATGGAAATACAGTGTCACCGCCACCTGCCGGCCCTCTGGGTCTCCCCCGTCGATTTGCAGGTCCGCCCCGGTCAGCTGCATCCGCAGCGACGCGGCGGCTCCCTCGGCGGCGCCGTCCACCTCCATGATCTGGGAGAAGGGCAGCTCACCGGAGGAGGCCCGGCACTCCCCCTCCTGGGTCCGGTACAGCAGCGACACGGTGAATACGCCCTTGAAGATCAGCTTGCTGCCTACCAGCTTCGTCTCCGTCACAGCGGAGGCCACCCGGCTGGTGAGGATCTCCGCCGCCCCCTCCCGGCCCGGTGAGAGGTCCAGCTCCTCGGAGAAGGTAAAGTCCTTTTCGGCAATGTGGGTCAGCAGCGTCACATGCTGCCGCTCCTGACGTTTCTCCACCCGCAGCTCCGGTGCCGCCTCTACATCCGGGCACACGGAGAGGGATACCCGGCGGTAGCCTGTCAGGCGGATGACCAGCTTGCAGTGGGTGAACACCTTCCGGGGATTCAGCATCCGGGTCTCCAGGGTCTCCGGCTCCACCTCCGCCATGAGGCAGACGCACTCCGGCAGGGCGCGGCTGTCGCTTTCGGCGGTGAAGGGCATGGCAAATTCCAGGGTGCGGATGCCGCCCTCTCCGTCCGGGGTGTACAGCACCGTCACCCGGACAGTGCCGGACACTTCCCCTTTTCCGTCCCGCAGCTCCCGGCTGTGGACGTACACCTTCCCCTCCGTCTCGATGATGCGGGCAATGTCCGGGCAGTAATCCGGCACGATGGTCTCCGCCGTTTCCTCCTGGGTCAGCGTCACGTCTCCGCCCACCTCATATGTATCGAAGCAGGCTTTTTTCAAGTCCAGTTCCATATCGGCCCATCCTTTCCAGGCGTTCATACGATGATATTCTGCTTCACTGTATGAGCGCCGGAGCGGGCTTATGCATGGATGCCGAACAGCTTTCGCAGGATGCCCCGCAGCATTTTGGGGGATTTCCAAACCACGATATTCATTCCGAATGCTCCTTTCCTACCGCCGGCAGCAGGCACAGCCGCAGGCGATCAGCAAAAACGCCACCAAAAACAAAAGCGCTCCCACCGGAAAAATGGCGGCGATCAGAATACCTGCCCCCAGTGCCACAGCGCAAATGCCCAAAAGGCAGCTGCCGCCTCCCCGAAACATACTCTCCGCCTCCTTTCCCTGTTCCCAGTATAGCGCCGCGGATTGTCCCAGGTGCGAAAAATCCCCGCCGGCATGTACTCCGGCGGGGATGGCGCTGTGGTCATTTCTTTTTTTCCTGCCAGTCCTGCAAGGGCTTGAGCTCCTCAAAAAGCCTTACATAGCTGGCATGGCGGCTGGGCTGGAGTTTCCCTGCCCGCAGGGCCTCCAACACGGCGCAGCCCTTTTCCTTCGTGTGGCTGCACCCCACAAAGCGGCAGGCGCTAAGATACGGCGCGAACTCACGAAAGGTCTCCGGCAGGCGGTGCTTCAGCTCCAGGTTCAGCTCATCCGTTTCAAAGGAGGAAAAGCCCGGGGAATCCACGATGTCCCCGCCGCAGGAGAGATGGTACAGTTCCACATGGCGGGTGGTGTGGCGGCCCCGGCCCAGCGCGTCACTGACCTCACCCACTTGCAGGTGAAACTCTGGGTCCAAAGCATTTAAAATACTGGATTTTCCCACGCCAGAGTTCCCTGTAAAGGCAGACAGCTTGTCGGCGATCAGGGGCTTCAATTCCTCCAGCCCCTCTCCAGTCTCCGCGCTGACGCGGAGGGTTGGAAAGCCCGCGGCGGTATAGATGCCGTACAAATCCTCCGCCGGGTCCAGGTCGCATTTATTCAAAAGTACGATGACGTCACAGTCCTTCAGGGCGGCAATGGCCGCCACCCGGTCTATGAGGAAGGGGTCCGTTCTGGGAATGGCGCCGGAGGCAATGATGACCAGCTGGTCGATGTTGGCCACGGCGGGACGGGCAAAGGCGTTGCGCCGGGGGCGGATGGCTTCCACGAAGCCCTCTCCGCCGCCCAGCTCCCGGACCTCCACCCAGTCGCCCACCAGGGGCGAGACGCCTTCCTTGCGGAATTTACCCCGGGCCCGGCAGGTGAGGATCTCCGTTCCGGTATCCACATAGTAGAAGCCGCTGAGGGCTTTTTGAATCCGTCCTTCCGCCATATC
>Ga0129309_1000635_pt1 | contig 25150 bp, 18 predicted proteins | sample L1105metagenome_FD_94439 | JGI IMG/M metagenome (GOLD analysis project Ga0129309, IMG submission 94439) | Ring-tailed lemur group fecal microbial communities from Wisconsin, USA - L1105 metagenome | ecosystem: Host-associated > Mammals > Digestive system > Large intestine > Fecal | place: USA...
TGGGTAGGAGCGACGCCGGATGGAAGAAAAGCAAGAGAACAGTTGGGATATGGAATTGATCCGCTATATGGAGAAGCACATTCAGGACTAGGATTCAGGATTATGTCCAATATGAAACTTCCGTTTGAGAAAATGAATGGAGGCTGTGCATCCCATCTTGGAATTAATCCGAATTATTTCAAGACAAATACGTATGAAGAGAAGGGTGTGGAATTCCGGGATAAGATTATGAGACCGTTATTCTTCAACCCGAAGAAAGAGGGCATCTCTCCATTCTACTTATATGTCAATGTTACGACGCCGGAGATGCTGAGAAAGGTGCTTGCGAATCCGAAGAAATATGCTCCGAGCGGAGTCTATATTATGAGAATTCATGGTACATTCGTGAATTTTCTGGATCTGTCACCGGACATCCAGGAGGATATTATTAAGCGTCTTGACATGGAATCTACAAGTATGTAACATGGAGTAACCATAATGAAACCAGCAGTTTATCATGGAGTACTAGACAAGGAAGTGAAGGGCAACGAAGTCTGATTAATATGATGAGCCAAGAGAATCTATATCAGATTGTAAAAGAGAAGATCTATGACCGGATATTCCAGGGGAAATATGAGGATGGCGACCGGATACCGCCGGAGCGTGAATTGGCGGAAGAACTAGAGGTAAGCAGAGTCACCATTCGAAGGTCTCTGGAGGAACTGGAAGAGGAGCAGCTGATTCTTCGGGAGGTGGGCAGAGGAACGCGGATTACGTTTCATAATTGGGGCAATCAGGGGGAAATGGATATGATCGTCCTGATTGCTCCGGCTAAGAATCCGTTTTTTGCTAAATTCATCGCGCAGTTCCAAAGTTATGCTGAGGCGAAGGGGGCGCTTCTTCTGTATGTGGAGAAGCCGAGAACCGAAGAGTTAGAAGACTGCCTCTATCGCCTATATAAGAGAGGACTTCGCAATGTGGTAATCTGGCTTGAGGATCTCCCTGTCAATCTTAAGAAACTGAAACGTCTGCGGGCCATAGGCATGAATCTGGTGTTTTTTGACTCGGATAAGGGTCTGCCATATGCGGATTGTGTGACACTTGATAACCGGTTGGCAATCAAGACTCTCTACGGGGAACTGAAAAGATGCGGATATCAGAGCATCGGCTATGCCGGATGGGATCTATGGGATGTGTATAGCATCCGAGAGCGTGAACAGGCATATATCGAACAGGCCAAATGTGAGGATGTATTCCTGCGTGTGCCTTGGGAGAAACGAGGTAACAATGAAGCAATCGTGCGTAAAGTATGCAAGGATTACAAGGAAAAACTGCCAGAGGCAATCATCTGCAGTGATAGAGAGATGGGCGAGGCAGTATCCAAAGTTGTGAAGAAACTGAAACTGGGGATTCGGATTGCATCTGTGGATGAGGTGTCGAAGAACCGGAGAAGTGAGATTATTACCTATCAGCAGGATCTGGGGGCAATCGTAGAGAAAATATTCGGATGCCTTAAGAGCCAGTGCGAGGATGGGAATAAGTGGATGCCGGAGATCTATTGGATTGAGGGGATCTTGAGAGTGGGAATTTGAGGGAGAAATGTAAGTGATTGGAAGTGGACGGCGCCCCTCTTCGCCGTCCACTTCATAAACAACAACTCTTCATACTCCCAAATTCCCTTTACAGTTCCGCAATTGTGCAATCCCCATAAATGGATTTCCAATCTGCATCAAAATCAGCCACGGCCTTTTCGATATAAGGCTGCTTAAGCGCCGCCACAAGGATGGATGGGTCTAAGGTTGCGGTCTGCGTGCCTGCCAGATGAGCCTTGTTCACCTGTCCGGCATTCTTGAAACTTGCTGCAAGAATAGTGGTTTTATAATCGTACAGTGCGATCATCTCTGCAAAAGATGCGATAATGTCTTCCGGATCGAGTCCCATATTCTCCATGCGGTTGTAATAAGGCGCGATATAGTCTGCGCCAGCCTCCATAGCAAGAAGACCCTGCATCTTACTGTAGATTGCAGTGGCGGTGACATTCACTCCCTGGGATTTTAACTCTTTAATTGCCTTGATACCTTCCATATTCACAGGAATCTTAATATATACATCTTTGTCCACTTTGGTCAAGATGCGATCGGCATCTTTTAACATGCCGGCAGTATCCAGCGCAGTCACCTGGATGTGGAGTGATTTGTCGGTGCCGATGATGGAACGGATCTCGTTCATATGGGCGAAGAAATCAATCTTTCCTTCTTTTTTTACGATGGAAGGATTGGATGTTACCCCTGCGATTGGAAAGATCTCGTAGTAGCGGCGGATGTCCTCAAGATTGGCTGTGTCTAATAAGTATTTCATATTTACCTCCTGTTGAAACGTTTTGAAATATTTTGAAAATATAATTTATCTGTAATACACAGATTCTATAGCGATTTTTTCTATAGCAACTTTTCTATGGCGATCTTTATGCCAAAGTCACGACGATTCCTTGCCTGGTCAGGTATTCCTGTTCTGATGTCGGGATGCCTGAATCAGTAATGACTTCATGTACATTCTTCAATTCCAGGAAGGAAACAGAGCCGGGATGGCTGAATTTCTCTGAGTCTGTCAGCACATAAGTGTGAATCGCGGAAGTGAGCATCTCGCTTAAGGTATCAGAGCGGATCAGATCATCACCGGTAAATCCGAAAGTACGGGAGTAGCCATCCGTACCGATGAATATCTTGTCCACGTGAAATGCTTTGGCGGCGTTCTTCGTCAGCGGCCCTACAAGGGACTGGCTCTTTGGCTGGAGCGTTCCGCCTAAGAGAATCACCTGGATATTCGTATAATCTTTGATATAACTGGCGATATACATGGAATTGGTGATCAGTGTTACGTTCTGTCTGGTCTTGGCAAGTTCTTCTGCAAATAATGCACAGGTAGAGCCGGATTCGACCATGACCATCTCTCCATCCTGTACGTATGTGGCGGCTCTTTTTGCAATCTTCTGTTTTCTGTCATAGTGGAAAGCCATTCTATAATTAATATCTCCCGGATCATTGGGGACGGCATATCCCCGTTCGCGTTTTAGAACTCCCCGCTCGGACAGGTAATCAAGATCCTTGCGGACGGTTACCTTGGAAGTGTGAAGATACTCGGCAAGGATGCCGACCTCTGTCTTGCCATGTTGCGTGATGTATTCCAGAAGAGCAGTATGTCGTTCATTCATCTAAGCTCCCTCCTAACTGATCTCATAGTTTGGTAAAAGATCAATATTATAATAGCATGGAATATTGCTAAAGTCAATATTAAAAGTTTCGTACGAAAGCAAAATATATTTCGTAGTTTACTTTTCGGAAAGCGTATGCTATAATGGCATCGTAAAAATATGATGTGCGTGTAAGAACTTAGTTTGCCAGGGACAAAGGAGCGGAGTGCCGTAACAGTGTTTTGGCGGATGTGCGTGTAATAAGAATAAGAGAGGTGGCAGAAGTGGAAAGATATCTAATTGCACATGATTTGGGAACTTCAAGTGATAAAGTGTCTTTATTTTCAACGGAAGGAAAACTGGTGAAAAGTTATACCATTCCGTATGATGTTCATTTTTTTCATAAGAATTATGCAGAGCAGAACACGGAAGACTGGTGGGAGGCTGTATGTACTGCAACAAGAAAGATTGTAGAGGACATTGATCCCAAGGCGGTGCTTGCGATCTCATTTTCCTCGCAGATGCAGGCGTGTGTCGTAGTTGATAAGGAAGGAAATGCTTTAAGACCGGCGATGATCTGGGCGGATCAGAGAGCGGAAGAGCAAGCGGAGCAGTTGGTGCAGAAGATTGGTGCTAAACGGCTGTACGAGTTGAATGGGCATCGCGTCAGCGCCAGTTACAGTATTGAGAAATTAATGTGGATTCGTGACAATGAGCGGGAGATCTATGAGAAGACTTATAAGATGCTTTTGGCAAAGGATTACATTATCTGTCGGCTGACAGGTGAGTTTGTGACGGATTATTCAGAGGCATCCGGTACAGATGCGTTCGATCTGAAGAGGCTTAAGTGGTCTGGGGAGGTTCTTGAGGCAGCAGGCATTAGTTTGGATAAGATGCCAGAACTCCATGCGTCTACGGATGTAATTGGCAGCTTAAGTACATCGGCAGCAGAAGCCCTTGGTCTTACGACGGGAACGGTTGTAGTATGTGGCGGCGGAGATGGACCTTGTTCGGCACTGGGTGCGGGCAGTATAGAGTCCGGGCAGATGTTCCTGTCTTTCGGTACCTCCTCTTGGATTGCCGGAACAACGGATGAAGTATTCCTGGATCAAGAGAAGACGCTGATCTGCTTCGGACATGTAATCCCGGGTAAATACATGCCGTGCGGAACGATGCAGGCAGCAGGGAGCTCATACTCTTATATTAAGAATGCCCTGTGCAAAGAAGAAGAGAAACTGGCAGAAGAGCAGGGTGAATCCGTATATGATATATTGAATCAGTTGGTCCTGCAATCTCCGGTAGGAGCAAAAGGTCTGGTATTCCTTCCATATATGCTGGGAGAAAGAAGCCCAAGATGGAATCCGGATACATCAGGCAGTTTCCTGGGAATTAAGATGGAGCATGAGAAATGCGATTACATTCGGGCAGTATTAGAAGGTGTGGCAATGAATCTGAGCATTATCCTGGAAGCACAGAAGGAACGCACCGAGATTACAGATCTTGTGTTAACCGGCGGCGGGGCGAAAGGTGATGTGCTGGCACAGATCTTATCAGATGTCCTCAATGTAAACCTTCACCGCCTTGATCATGTAGAAGAGGCGACTTCTATTGCGGCTGCGGTGATTGCGGGAGTCGGAGTTGGCGTGTTTGAAGACTTTACGGTGATTCATCAGTTTGTGAAACAGGTAAGAGATTTTGTGCCGAATCAGGATGTGCAGGGAGTGTATGAGGAGCAGAAGGTACGATTTGAAAAGGGGTATCAGTGTCTGAGAGAGTATTATGAGGTGGAGAAGAGGGGGAATTGATGTAGGAAAAATGGGGATGGAAAGTGGACGGTGCAAGAAGGCGCATGGGAATGGTTCTAAAACCGGGATGCTCGTTAATAAGCCGTAACCGTAAAAATACCAGCAGAGTGGCAACCGAGTACACTCACTCCGAAATCTTGATGATTTCGCAGTTCGGGTACTCTTTCGACTTTGGCTTGAAGCCAAAGTCTCATGCCAATCTGCTGGTATTTTTACGCTAACGGCTTATACAACTCGCTTCACGGTCTTAGAACCATTCCCATGCGCTTTCTTGCACCTGACATTCCCATGCCTCCCGCTTTTTCTTACACGGGAGGATTCCTGCGAGAGAGTGTGGTGGTGGAGGAAAATCTATATTTGTTTTTTGTCGCATCATATACGTTATTGTGCCAGTGCAGTTCCCCAGGTATCCCCTCCCGGCTTCGGTCACCACTTGTTAAATTCCATTTGTCTGTGTTTTGACGTGATTGTTAATAATAAAACAATAAAAACCACATAAAAATGGGTTGATTTATGTTGATTTATGTGGTAATATCAATTTGAAAACAACAAAAAACAAAAAATCGTGTATAAAACCAATGCAATCAAGCACAAGCAAGATGAAAAACAACACGAAACAAAACGGAAAAGAGGTGTTGTAATGTTAGCGATAGAGAGAAGGAATGGAATTCTAGAAAAACTTCAGAAAGAGAAGCGAGTTGTCGTAAGTGAACTGAGTCAGTTGTATCAGGTGACGGAAGAAACGATCCGCAGGGATCTGGAGAAATTGGAGAATGAGGGGCTGGCAATCAAGAGTTATGGCGGTGCGGTGCTGAATGAAGAGAATGTCTTTGGGCTTCCTTTTAATATAAGGAAGAATCAATGCGTGGTTGAGAAGAAGAAGATCGCCGGATTGATTGCAGAGATGGTACGGGATCAGGAAGCGATTATGCTGGATGTCAGTTCTACGGCGGTTTACATTGCGAATGGATTGAGAGAGAAGAAGAATCTGACGGTGATTACGAATTCTGTGGAGATTATTGTCGATTTGTTCGATATGCCGGAGTGGACGGTGATCTCTACCGGAGGAGTAGCGCGGGAGAAATCATTTGCATTGGTAGGACCGCATACGGATCAGATGATCAGTTCGTATCATGTGGATAAGGCGATTGTCTCTTGCAAGGGACTGCATTTGGATGCAGGAATTACAGACTATGATGAGCAGGATGCAAGCAGTAAGAGGATGATGCTGAAAGCAGCAAAAGAACGGATTCTGGTGGCGGATCACACGAAGTTCGACGAGATTGCATTTGTAAAGGTCACGGACTGGTCTGCAATCACGAAGATTGTGACGGATAGGAAACCATCGCAGAAGTGGCTGGATGAGTTTGAGAAGCAGAGGATAGAGTGCATTTATCCAATGGAATAGAGTTTGGGTGAAGATAAAAAGGAGAGGTAGAATATAGTTATGAAAGATATTATGAGAACTATGATTGCGAAACGTAAAGCCGGTATCACCTGCGGTGTGCCATCTTACTGTACTGCGAACCGACTGGCGATTGAAGCCATTCTGGAGCAGGCGAAGAGATTCGATGATTATATCTTGATCGAGGCAACGGCTAATCAGGTGAATCAATTCGGCGGATATACGGGGATGAAACCTGCGGATTTTACACAGTTTGTCTATGAGATCGCAGATTCGGTTGGATTTCCAAGAGAGCAGATCGTACTTGGGGGAGATCATCTTGGACCATTGACCTGGGTAACGCTTCCGGAAGAAGAAGCGATGGCGAATTCCATAGAATTGGTGAAGCAATTTGTATTGGCGGGATTCAAGAAGATCCATCTGGATACCAGCATGAAACTCTCCGGCGATCCGGCAGATGAGATGCTGAGCGATGAAGTGATTGCAGAGCGCGGCGTGACTTTATATCAGGCGTGCGAAGAGGCATATCAGGAACTGCTGAAGACGAATCCGAAGGAAGTGCGTCCGGTGTTCGTCATCGGAAGCGAGGTGCCGATTCCGGGCGGTGCGCAAGAAGAAGAGGATTCCATCTCTGTTACGAAACCGGAAGCGTTTGAAAAAACGGTGCAGGTATATCAGGAGACATTCGTAAGACATGGCATCCCGGATGCATTCGAGAATATTATCGGTGTGGTGGTACAGCCTGGGGTAGAGTTCGGAGATGCGGATGTGTTCCAGTACGATCGTGCCAATGCCAGAGAGTTATGTGGGGCGCTTAAGAAATACGACGGAATTGTGTTCGAAGGCCATTCCACGGATTATCAGACTCCGGAGAGCCTGAAGCAGATGGTAGAAGATGGCATCGCAATCTTGAAGGTCGGTCCGGCGCTTACCTATGGGCTTCGGGAAGGGCTTTTTGCATTAAGTCTTATGGAAAAGGAATTGATTGTAGAGGAAAAACGTGCTAACTTTATAGATGTAATGGAAAATGTTATGCTTGCGGCGCCGGGCAACTGGCAGAAGCATTATCATGGAACGGATGAGGAGAAAGAACTGGCAAGAAAATACAGTTTCTCCGATCGTTGCAGATACTATATGAATCATGAAGAGATGGAAAAAGCGATCCGGAAATTATTCAGGAATCTGAACGAGACCGGAATTCCAATGAACATGCTGCATCAGTATATGCCGCGCCAGTACAGTAAGATCCTGGCAGGCAGCCTTAAGCCAGAAGCGTCTGCGTTAGCGAAGGACTGTGTGGTAACCTTCGTAGAGGATTACAATTACGCAACCAAGCATAACTATATGATCAGTAATATATTTGCAAAATAAAGGAGGAGAAGATATGTCATTAGTTACATCAAAGGAAATGTTATTAAAGGCTCAGGAGGGTGGATATGCGGTAGGAGCATTCAACGTTGAGAACATGGAGATGGTAAAGGCGGTCATCGCAGCAGCGGAAGAGTTAAATGCACCTGTAATGCTGCAGACAACTCCGTCAACAGTAAAATACGGTACTCTGGAGACATACGTGGGAATCGTAGCGGCAGAGGCAAAGAAGGCATCTGTTCCGGTTGCGCTTCACCTGGATCATGGCAGCAGTTTTGATCTGGCTGTACGTGCGATTAAGGAAGGATATACATCTGTTATGATTGATGGCTCCGCACTGAGTTTTGAAGAGAATATCGACGTAACGAAGCGAGTAGTTGCAGTTGCAGCTCCGAATAATATTCCGGTAGAAGCGGAACTTGGCAAGGTCGGAGGAAAAGAGGATGATCTGGAAGCAGACGGTGATACGAATACAGATCCGGCGCAGGCGGCAGAATTCGTAGAGAGAACAGGCGTAACTTCTCTGGCAGTTGCAATTGGAACTGCACATGGCTTCTATGTAGGAACACCAGTGCTTGATAAAGAGAGGCTGTCTGAGATCCGCAAAGTGGTAGATATTCCGTTGGTTCTTCACGGTGCATCCGGCCTGTCTGATGAGGATGTTATGGACTGTGTGAAGAGAGGTATCTGCAAGGTGAACTTCGCAACAGAACTTCGAGTTGCGTATACAGATGCAGTAAAAGATTTATTAAAGGAGAAACCTGAAACATTCGATCCGAAGGCATTCGGAAAAGTTGGTATTCCGGCTGTAAAAGAACTGGTTAAGAGTCGTATGAAGGTATGTGGATGCGAGAATAAGGCTTAAGGCATGTCCGAATAGCAGAAAGAGGAAGACTATGAAAGAATTGTTATTGGGAATTGATATTGGAACCAGTGCCTGTAAGATTGCGATATTTAGAAAGAATGGCGAAGTGGTTGCAACAGCCAATGGGGATTACCATGTGTATTATCCGCAGCTTGGGCTGGCAGAGCAGGACCCGGATGAGTGGTGGGGCGCTGTCTGCAAGGCAACCAAAGAATGTATTCAGAAGGGGAATGTAGATCCGGCAGATATTGTAGGTATCGGCGTAGATGGTCAGAGTTGGTCTGCGATACCGATTGATAAAGAGGGAAATGTCCTGACCAGAACGCCAATCTGGATGGATACCAGAGCCAAAGATATCTGTGACAGACTGAACCAGGAGATTGGGGAAGATGAAATATTCAGGGTAAGTGGTAATTCGCTGACAGCTCCTTACACAACTGGGAAAGTATTGTGGTATAAAGAGAATCTCCCGGAAGTATATAGGCATACGTATAAGATTCTTCAGTCTAATGCGTTCATTGTCTATCGGCTAACAGGACAGGTATCACAGGATATCTGCCAGAGTTATGGATGGCATTGCTTTAATATGGAAAAAGGTATCTGGGATGATGATATGCGTAAAGCAATGGGAATTCCGGAAGAATTCCTTCCTAAGATCAGTGCCTGTCACGCAGTCGTGGGAACGGTTACGAAGAAGGCGGCAGAGCAGAGCGGCCTGGTGGAAGGAATCCCAGTCGTTGCCGGTGCATTGGATGCGGCTTGCGGTACACTTGGAGCAGGCGTCTTACATAATGGGGAGACTCAGGAGCAGGGCGGACAGGCTGGAGGCATGAGTATCTGTATCGATACCTATAAGGCAGACCCAAGGCTTATCTTAAGTTATCATGCAGTTCCTGATTGCTGGATCATTCAGGGCGGCACGACTGGCGGCGGCGGTGTCATGCGGTGGCTGGAAAGAGAGTTCGCAGACTATGAGCGTGTGATGGCGAAGGAACTGGGGAAGAGTTCGCTGGTTCAGTTTAATGAGATTGCCGAAAAGGTGGCGCCTGGTTCTGACGGATTGATCTTCCTCCCATATATGTCCGGGGAGAGAACCCCAATCTGGGACCCACATGCCAAAGGCGTATATTATGGTATGGATTTCAGTAAGACAAAGGGACATTTCGTGCGCGCGGCAATGGAAGGTGTGGCGTATTCCCTCAGACATAATCTGGAGGTGGCAGAAGAGGCGGGCGCATCTGCGGAAGTCTTAAGAGCCATGGGCGGAAGCGCGAACTCGCTGTTGTGGACCCAGATTAAGTCCGATATTACTGGCAAACCAATCGTAGTGCCGGATTCTGATACGGCTACGACGCTTGGAGCAGTTATGCTGGCAGGTGTGGGAGTTGGCCTGTACAAAGATTTCCAGGATGCGGTGGATCTGACGGTAACGATTAAGAGAGAGCATAAGCCGAATCCGGAAGTGAAAGCTGTCTATGATAAAAATTATGAGATTTATCTGGAGTTATATAGGAATTTGAAGGAAACCATGCGTAGATCAGGAGGTATGTAAAAGTGAAAGCAGCAGTAGTAGTAGCAAATGAAGTTGTAGAATATCAGGAGATTGAAGAGCCGCAGGTGGAACCGGGTACTATCAAAGTGAAAGTAAAAGCATCTGGTATCTGTGGATCTGATATCCCAAGAGTATTGCATAACGGAGTACATTTCTACCCAATCGTATTAGGACATGAGTTCTCTGGCGATGTGGTAGAGGTCGGAGAAGGTGTTGAGAATATCAAGGTAGGCGATAGGGTATCTGGCGCGCCGCTTCTTCCATGTATGAAATGTGATGATTGCCAGAAGGGAAATTATTCTTTGTGCAAGCACTATAGTTTTATCGGTTCCAGACAGCAGGGAAGCAATGCGGATTACGTTGTAATTCCGGCAACGAATGCAGTTGTATTCGATAAGAGCATTTCCTATGAGCAGGGCGCTATGTTTGAACCTTCTACAGTTGCGCTTCACGGTGTGCTTTGCAATGATTATAAAGGCGGAGACTATGTTGCTGTACTTGGCGGCGGAACGATCGGTATGTTTACCATGCAGTGGGCGAAGATCTTCGGAAGCAAGAAGGTTGTTGTGTTCGATATCAGCGAGGAACGTCTGGAGATGGCAAAACGCCTTGGTGCAGATGAAGTTGTCAATACATTGGAAGAAGGCTTCATGGAGAAAGCAAAAGCAATTACTGGCAGCAAAGGATATGGCTATGTATTCGAGACGGCGGGACAGCCGGTAACTATGCGTATGGGATTCGAACTGGCTGCGAATAAGGCACATGTATGCTTTATCGGAACTCCGCATGTCGATCTTACATTCACGCCTGCAATGTGGGAGAACATGAACCGTAAAGAGTTCAAACTTACCGGATCATGGATGTCTTACAGTGCGCCATTCCCGGGCAAAGAGTGGGAACTGACAGCACATTACTTTGCAACGGGACAGTTGAAGTTCGATCCGGCATTCGTATTCAAGAAAGTGCCGATGAGCCAGGCACAGGAGGCATTCCAGATGTTCAAGACTCCGGGACTGGTACAGGGTAAGGTCTTGCTGGTGAATGAAGATTAATGAAAGGATACATAAGCGGGATTATATAGAAGATGTAGATTGGCGGGCGTAGTGATGCGTCCGCCAGTTTTTAGTTACTTTTATTATCTCGCTAGCATGATATCGCTCATATATGAAACAAGGAACACAATGGGAGAATGAGGCATATTTTAATATAGAATAAAATAAACGAGGTAAAAGTATGCCCTATTCAATTATGTTAGATGCCGGACATGGTGGACGCGATCCAGGAGCCGTCTACAATGGCCGCCAGGAAAAAGATGATACCTTAAGACTCACTCTGGCAATCGGAGAGATTCTTCAGAACAATGGAATTGACGTGGAATATACAAGAACCACAGACGTATATCAGACACCTTACGAGAAAGCGATGCTGGCGAATAATGCGGGGGTAGATTTTTTCGTATCGATTCACAGGAATTCATTTCCGACGGATAATGAAGTGTCGGGGGTAGAGAGTCTTGTGTATGATCTGTCTGGCATTAAGTATCAGATGGCACTGGACATTAATGACCAGTTGGAAACCATTGGATTCGTGAATCTGGGAGTAAAGGCACGCCCGAATCTCGTCGTACTTAGAAGGACCCGGATGCCGGCAGTGTTAGTAGAGGTTGGATTCATCAATTCGGATGTGGATAATCAGTTGTTCGATGATAATTTCAATGATATTGCACAGGCGATCGCGGCAGGAATTCTGGATACTTTGAATACTGCGGGTGCAGTGGAGAATGAGTATTATCGTGTTCAGGTTGGTGCTTATCGGAATCGAAGATATGCAGAGAGGCTTCTGAATGAATTGCTGGAGCAGGAATATCCGGCGTTCATTGATGATTCTGGTCCGTATCTGCGTATTCAGGTTGGTGGATTCGATAGTTTGAACGAGGCTGCTGCTATGGAGCGGAGGCTTAAGCAGGCGGGATATCCTACGGTGATTGTGAGATAGGTTTGAAGAATTGAGATGGGCAAGGTGATTCTTATATAAAGTCCCTTGCCTGTTATTTTGCAAACAGAATTAACATAGATTTTGCATAAAGGATTGATTGGTTTTAACAATCCTTCTCTATAATGCATTTATAAAGATAATAGATCATGCATTCGGGAAGGAGAGAAACGTATGAAGAAACTGTGGAATCTGACCAATAGGGTAGACTTATTTCTTACGATAAATATTATCAGTTGGACGGTTGGTACGATGATACTGGGGCTTGCTTTTTGTGCTGTGACCGGAATGTCTATAGGGGAGAGCATCGTTAATCTTATGTGCGCTGCAATCTACGCAGGGATTATCATGGGGTTATTCGGCGGCATTCTATTTCTGATGCGCAGGGAATTTTAAGGTGCTGATACATTTATTAATTGACAAATGTAATATCCGGAGACTTGGATGATGGCTGGGAAATAACAAATGAATGAAGGTGAGTTGGTGTTGGAAAAGTCCGATGCTGGCTCATTTTTTTGACGTGGGGAAAAGAGTGTGCTAATATATTTCCAAATGAAGTATGAAGTGATTGGAGGCAGTCTATCATGGCAGATAAATTGGAGTTCAGAGAGAAATTAAGCGGGATACTGGAACTGGCCAAGAACCAGGGTGGAAGAATTGCATTGGAAGAAGTTGAGAAGTATTTTGAAGAAGATGGTCTTTCTAAGGAGCAGACAGACTTGGTATGTGAGTATCTGATGTCCCAGAAGATGGCGGTTACAGGTTATGTGAAGAGGGGTGGAACCATAAAAGAAAAGGAAGAAGAACCATCCGTACTAAGTCAGGAGGAGCAGTCGTATATTGAAGAATACTTAAGAGATATCGACCAGTTAAAGGGAAATAATATAGAAGATGCACGTATGGCATACTACCTTCCCAAGGTAATAGATGAAGCCATAAAACTGCACCATCCGGAAGTCTTTATCGGCGATATGGTTCAGGAAGGCAGCATCAGTCTGATGCTGGCATTGAATTCTTATGCAGACGGGAAAGAAGATGAGGGTAAGGTTCTGGAAGAGGTTCGTGCCGGAATGCTTGCCTTGATCGAATCACAGACGGAGACTAGACGTCAGGATAAGAAGATGGTAGCAAGAGTATCCGAACTGGACGAGGCTATCAAGAGCATGAGCGAGGAATACGGCAGAAAAGTAGCGGTAGATGAAGTGGCAGAGCGCCTTGGGATTACAGAGAAAGAGATAGATGATATTCTGAAATTGGCGGGGGAAGAAGTGGAAGATTAGTGGGAAAAAATGTAAGAATGTTGCAAGTTTTATTGAGATAATTAAAAAAATATGCTAAACTAGACATGGTTTCAAAGGTAAGGAATAAAGGAGTGAGATGCTCTTTTATTTGCTTGCCTTTTTTGTTCTGAGAATTACCATCAAAATGTTTTCCATGTGAATAATATTAAATAGGGAAAGATATGAGGAAATCTAATCTATGGATGTCATAATTACTTCGCAAGAGTTAAATAGCCTACGTTTCTATCAAGGCGACCTATTACATTACATAACCACTACAGAAGCGGAATCAATAAAATACAATTCCCCTTTCTACAAAACCAAAGGAGCATATCATATCCTGAATCTCTTATTATATCCCGGAATGGATAACGAGATAACACGAATATGCCATGAGAATAAGAAAATCCCCATACATCTGCTGGAGAATATGAGCGAACTGATAGCCATATACGGTGATATCTTCACAGTAATGTGTAAATATCAGCGTATGAACAGACGCAAAGGCAGCATCCATGCTTTCAGAAAAGACCGGATGCAGTCTATGGCAATGGTTGATAATCATGCCACATTTGCTTTCACATCATGCTCCTTAAAAGATAAAGTTGAAGATTATTTCCTGAAAAAGGATGGGCTTCTGCTTCTTGAATATGAGATTGCAGATTCGATTCCATACGTTGTTATGAATGACGTGCTGATTGATAATCCCTATCAATATCAAGAAGAGATATTATTGCCGCCTTTTACAGCTTTTACGGTGTCTGAACTTAAGTTTACGGAAAAAGAACTGAACTATAAAGACGTGAACAAAGAACCGCCAAAGGGAAAATATCTGCTTAGTCCTACACACATGCTGATTCAAGACGCATCGAATGATTCGGCGAGGGAGGTGCAGAATATGGATTTGCTGAATATATGTGACAAAGAACAGATTGACCGTGCCGTCCGGGTGCTGAAGGGATTGGCAGAAGGCGTTGTTATTGAAGAGAGCGAAGTTAGCAGTTACTGTGATTGGAAGAAGGAAGTACAGAAGACGGTAAGAACAATAATGAGAAAAAGTTATTTTTTATTTAATGAGGATGTATGAATATGGATAAAAAGTTTACAAAATTAAAACATGATGTCTATGAGCGTTTGTTGGAATATAAGAAAAAACGAGAATTATATGAGAAGAGCGTCAGCAGGTGTAATCTGGCATTATCACTTTTGAATCCGGTGGCGGCTGTCCTGATATTCATAAGCTTTTTCTTCGATAATTATGAGCCTGTGATGAAGGGGGCTGGGTTGTTTTTCTCTGTGATGTCAGTTGCGCTCAGTTATTACGCCAGAAATGAGAATTTTGGTGGGAAACTGATACAGAGGAGCACTACGTATTTCGCATTATGTAATCTACATAGGGAGATGAGTTATGCTTTGCGTGAAGATGAAAGATATGAAGAATTCGCGAAAAGATTCCAGGAAGTTATGGAGAATGATAATCGGATGAGCCTGTCTAATTCAGTTTCTGTTGTAGATATATTACAGAAAAACTACATGAGCGTGATAGAGAAGGAATCTGACATTCTATCAGGGAATCAGAAAAAACGTTAAAGATTAATTGTATACATAGGAAAAAGAAGAAAAAGAACGGCAGGAGACAATATGGGCAAGAAAAAGAAAAATAAAAAGCATCTGACCATAGAAGGGCAATTGGAAAGGCATTATCTGAATGAAAAACATACTGAGCGAAATGAAGTCCTGTGGCATGCATGGTGTCAGAATAAACGCTGGCTTTCACAGCTTCTTGAAGCAACTATGAGTTCATTTCCAACTTATAGCAAGCATGATGAGTCCCATGCCAATACGGTTCTTCATAACATTGAGATGATTCTGGGAGAGAATAGGATTGGAGAATTGTCAGCATCGGATTGTTTTATGCTGCTCCATACAGTCTATATTCATGACATCGGGATGGTTATTACACATACGGATCGGGAAGAGATTGTGAAAAATGAAAAGTTCCTCGATATGGTGAAGGAACTTGGGGATGAAAATGATGTTGTTTTTCAAAAAGCAGTAAAAGCGCTTCAGCAGACAAAGTATGAATATGATGACGAAGATAGTAAAGAAGAACAGATGAAGAAATTGTACGCTGACAAACTGTCAGTATATTATGGAATTCTTCATCTGATTGCTAATTTCAGGCGGACGGAGCATGGAAACATGTCCGAGGATCGTCTGACTGAGTGGACTTTAAAATCCGAGAAACTCGGCACTGGATTTTCTATGGCGGGTATTCCGCAAAGGATATTTTTACTGATTGCAAAGTGTGCGGGTCTTCATACAGATTCTGATTTTGAACACATTATGAACCTGCCGCAGGAGGATAACGGATATGTCTCTGATTATCTACATCCTCGTTTTGTTGCGGTACTTTTACAATTAGGCGATATTCTGGATATGGACAATGATCGGTTTCATCCTTTGACCAAGGAATTTGTCGGCGTTTTTCCGGAACTTTCAGAGCGTCATTATGAGAAACATCAGGCCATCCGGAGACTTTACATAAGGCCTGACATTATATCCATTGAGGCTGATTGTAGTTCGCAGGAAGCGTTGCGTCTGGTTAGAAAAGAATGTGATATCCTGAAGAGCATCCTGAAAGAAGCGGGTTATAACTGGATGCTGATTTGTCCCAGGAATTTCAGTGGGGCATTGCCTACGGTTGATTCTGTTAAACTGTACCTGGATGGAATGCAGATTCCAGAAGAACTGGTGGCTACACAGTTTCATATCTCTCAGAGTAAGGCATTTGCAATTCTTGAGGGTTCTAATGTGTATAAGGGGCAATTTGTCTTTTTGAGAGAATTCCTTCAGAATGCCATAGATGCCAGTAAAATGCAATATTGGCAGGAATGTGTTCGTACTTGGGGATATTATCGGTCGAGAGATGAACTAAAAAAGATGTCTCCGGATGAACTGGAGAATATTTTATCTACAGATATATTTCCGATTGAGATTGAAATGCAGATTATCAAAAGGAATGAACGTCGGGATGAATTCCCGATTACGGAAGAGGATTTTATCGATCTGCGTAATAAAAAGAATAAAGAGAAATGGCAGTATGGAGTTAAGGTCAGGATTAAAGATTTTGGGACGGGAATAGATAAAGAGAGTATACTTAATATAGCCAAAGTGGGAAACAGCAGGAAACGAGACCGCCATATTATTACGGACATGCCGGAATGGTTGAAACCTACAGCCGAATTCGGAATCGGTTTACAGAGTGCATTTATCTTAACGAATATATTCAAATGCTATACGTTTACGAGAAGTAATGAAAAATATGAAGTCACATTCTCAACAGTGAAATCCAATTATTATGAAGGATATATTAATGTAAAACCAAGAGAGTCCTTTAACACAAAAGATGATGCATATGGCACTTGTTTCGAGGTCTTTGTACCTGCGAAGAAAAAGATGCGACATGAGTTGTATCCGGCAGCATGGGACGGAAAGGATTATTTTGATCAGGACTATGAGGTGCTGCGACCGTTGCGCCACTCTGCGGAACTTCTGGCGCAGATGGCATTGTATCTGGACGAGCAGATCGGAGAACAGCTTTTTCCGATTCATCTGAAGGTTGAGTCTGTTCCAGGGGTTGTAATACCGCTTAATCTATCTGATAAAAATCAACTGAAAAGATTAAAATGTAATCTGAGAGGGGATAAAACATGGTACGATGATCTAAAAGATATTACTTCATGTTGTAAGGATGATACATTGAATCAGTTTGTTCAGAATACAATTACTGACAGGGCATGGAATCGGTCGGGCAAATCTTGGATCTTTTATTATAATAAGGGGAAAGACACCAATAATTATAAGAATAATGGATACTGTGAAAATATATTGATTGAGAAGACAGATCGTTCTATTGCATTACTAGATTGTTGGAATACTCATTTTTATTTCTGGGATAATGAATTATGTACATTTTGTATTATCAATATGAAGAATTTCCTGAAAAGTGAACAAAGAGAAACAGAAAGATTGGATGGACATTGTGAAAATAAGGATGTAAACAGAGGTGTTCTTATATATTATAAAGGGATAGAACTTGATGAAATAGAACTTCCGGATTTTGGGAACGAATTGATTCAGTCGATTGATATCAAAGGAAAACTTGCCAGAGAATATATTAATTTAAGCAGAAAAGGGTTTACCGAGAAAGGAAAAGTATATTTTCTGCGGGAAATATATGAACCGTTGCTGGAATCCGTTCATGAAATTCTAAGAGCAATGAATAAAAACCAACCGAATGAAGTGACACAAGGGATTGAAAACAGTCTGAAACAGAAAAAAGAATTATTTGATACTTTGCCTGAGATAGTTGAAGCGTATAATAGTTCCGTGGTATGTAATGGCATAGTTTCCTTCAATCAGCAAAACACAGTATTTACAAGTGCTGATATAAGACGTAGAATTGATAACATAAGAGAAAGGATAATTGAACTGTGTAAAGAGAACATAGTGATTATTACTATGCTGGCTTTCTTTGCACAAAAAGGAGAATTCAACCCATTATTCAGACTGAGTTGTGACAATGGCGAGGAAGCCAGATGCTGTTGGAATGAAGCATTAGAATGTGCGAGAGAATATGGGAAATGGCTTCAGAATGAATTGCAGGACAGATCGGTGCTGTTTAAGATCGAACACCGGCCAGAGGTAAATCTTCAGAAAATGACTGAAGTGACAGGATATGCCAGTGGTGTGATTAATTTCTCGGATGTTTTTTCGAATGACAATCGTTTTATGATTGTTTCAAAACGTGAAAACGTCTCCGCGCCATGGAAGCAATTTCTGACACCGATTTATATTAAAAGAGAGGTAAAAGATCATGAAGATCCCATTGATATTTTAAAACAGTATATTCTTACAGATAGTTTTTCGAAAGAAAAGAAGGAGTTGGAGGAAAAACTTCAGAAAATCGGTCAGAGAGCCTTGAAAATTGCAACCTATTATGGAATGGATGATGCAGGTGTGAGCGGCGAGATGAGTCCGGGGGAATATCTGCAGCAGTACTTCCTGAAATGGATGTTGAAGTATATTCCAACCGTGGCATTGTTCATGAGTGACGATGGAAATATAAGGATTAATATTATCTGCGGAAAGATATTCCCCTTTATATTCGTGAATCAGTCATTTAAGGTACTTGTGGTAAAGCGTATTCTGGAAGATGCAAAGCGATATGGGATTCAGAGATTCTCTATTCCTGCATGGCAGAAAATGGAGTATTTAAAATGTAAGGAATTGCCCTATACTCATTATTTTGTAAAACGGGGATATATGGCAAGGGAGTCTTATGGAAAATTAATCTTTCCGTTTGGTGCAGAGGAACTCAAGGCAATAATGGAAAGGATGAATTCTCCGGAAGCGAGGAATAATTCTAAAAAACTTAACCAACTTTTTGGAATTCTGAATGTTGAGAAATACTTATCTGACCAGTTTTGGATTGCTTCTGGCGAAATAGACAGACAGATAAAGCAGATTCAGGAAAAGAATTCTGATATTCATAAGAATTATATAGAGATTTATGGACAGTTTAAAGAAGGGTGGAAAAGTGGAAACAGACAAGCGCTTCCACTCATGGTTGAAGTACGCGAGGAGTATCGTAGTTTTACATTAAATTGTATAAGAAAATTGGGAGAATCGCAATCGGAAGATAACCTGCAGCAGGGCTTTCAATTGAAAAATATTACAGAATTCAGAGAGCAGTGTAGTTACATTATTGCTTGTATTTTGTTGAAAGTTATTGGAGAATATTATGGCGAAGATTTGTCAATGTTACTGACCTCCCTTCCAGAAAAACGCTATGCTTTGTTTGTCAAGGGATGGATGTATGTGATCAAGCGGGAGTATATGGCAGACGCTTCGGAAACAGCAAAATATAAGATAAGGTATCTGGAGATACTGAAAAATGAAAGAAGCAAGGAATTCTATAAGCAACAGATGATTCTGGATTATATTGCGCTGCATAATAGTTCTGGTTTACTGAGTAAGCATTTATGGAACTGCTGGTTAAGATGTTTTGAGGAGTTGTTTGATGTATTCACATTGATTGAAATGAATGCCTTTCGCAACCCATATAATGATCTGCCGGATTTGGAATATTTTGAAAAGAAAGTATGAGAAACAATAAATAGATAAAGGGAGAATAGACAAAAGATGCCAACACTTCATATGAGACCGGAGAGAAAAGAATTGATAGATGAAATTTCCCGAATTCTGAAAGAGGAGATCGGCAATGCAGGGCATATAATTAAATATTGTTGGAAGGTGGGTCTGTTTGCCGAAAAGTTAATTATTAGTATTCTCGGAGAAGAAGGATGTTTTTTTCCCGTGGATATAGAGACGCTTGCAACTGAGTTGGGAATCGAGATTGAGGAAAGGAATCTTAATGAATTCCAAAATGAAAACATTCGAGCGCTTAATAGAAAAATTGGTCAGCTTGTGATTCGTAAAGATTCATATACGGGGCAAAAAAGTGTTACAATCTATGTGGACAGTATGGCCCCACCTTCTTCCAGACGTTATGCAATTGCCAATGAGATTGTTCAATATCTGTTGAATTATGATGCTGAGAAATATTATGAAAATTATTTTATTATGCCAATGTGTCCAATGAAGATGGAAGAAATCGCTGCCGATATTTTCTCTGTATTTTTATTGATTCCTATGAGACAGTTTCTGGTAGAATTTGCACGGTATGTGAAATATCGGGTAAGTAATCAGAAGATTCCAATCACAACAGAAGAATGGATCCGCTATCTGTCGGAACGTTCGGTGCTTTCAGATTATTATGTTGCATATGGATACCAGTATCTCCGAGGGATAGGATACTGGGTATATCAGGCGAAGAATGCAGATGAAAAGCAGATGCAGAAGATAAAGATGAGTATAGAGGAAAAGAATGAGATTATAGAGTGGATGTCTGGGTATTATACAGACGAATGCGAAGAGTGGCTGTTTCAAAATTAAACGCATAACTAAGAGACTTGAACGGAGTGAAAGTTAGGATGCCGTGAGATGTGTTCTGGTAGCAGGGGCTTATAGCCTGTGTCTCGAGCCACCCGTTTTTACGGGTGGCGGCGACTATTAAAAAACAAAATTTCTAACCTTTAGGCAACGAGAAGATAAACTCCGTCCCTACCCCCTCGGTACTAACCACATTAATATTCTCCCCATGTGCCTGAATCGCCTCTTTCACAATCGCAAGCCCCAATCCAGTCCCTTTCTTATCCTTCCCGCGAGACAGATCAGACTTATAAAAGCGTTCCCAGATCTTATTCAGAGATCCGCGTGGAATTCCGATGCCGTCATCTTTCACGGAGGTATAGACTTTATCACCGCGCTCTGTTGTCTCGATGGTAACGGCAGAATCTGGTTCGCTGAACTTGATTGCATTATCCAGCAGGTTGTACAGCACTTGCTGGATTTTTCGTTTGTCTGCATTGACGTTCAGTGATTTGGCGGCAAATATTAATTCAATGGATATCTTTTTCTGCGTGCAAGTACCTTCAAAGGAGGCTGCCACATTCTTGATCATCTCGTGAATATCGAATACTTCTTTGTTCAGAAGCAGATTCTTCGTGTCGAACTCGTTGAGAGCCAGCAGATCCTGGGTAAGGTCCGTCAAGCGCTCCGTCTCGAAGAGAATAATCTTGAGATATTTTTCATGTAATTCCGAAGGTATCGTTCCATCTACCATGGCTTCCACATATCCTTTGATAGAGGTCAGAGGCGAGCGGAAATCGTGGGAGACATTTGCCACAAATTTCTTCTGGTAATCCTCCATATCCCGTAACTGGGAAGACATATAGTTCAGCGATGCAGATAGGTAACCCATCTCATCCTCCGTATCAACAGGAATCTCGTAATCCAGGTTGCCGGACGCATACTGGGTTGCGGCTTCCGTAATCTTGTGCAGCGGACGGTACACGAAGAACTGGAAGGCGAGAAGTATCATAAAGGACAGAAGATAGATGACAATCAATGTAATCATCGCCGCACGGAGCAGGATGTACTGAACTTCGTTGATGTCTGAGACATACTTGTGAATCAGCAGATACCCGCTTGGGGAATAGCCATCTATAACCGGAGCGATTACGGTAATTACATCTTCTTCAAAATAATCATGATAATTTCCAATCTGATATTGCTTACTGCCGCTTTCTGCCGGATTGAATTCCTCGATCATGGACGGTGATGAGGGGTAGTTATCGGCGGCAGCAGACGAGAGCATGTCGCCTTCTTTATCTACGAACCATACGGAAGCATCCAACTGGTTCATCATTCCGATTAATTGCAGGTGAACATCGCTGGTAGTTAACTGCTCAGAGAAATAAGAGGGCAGGTAACTGCCTGCTACCAGATTCGCCTCTTTATACATGGAAGTGGCTACATGAGTCTCTAAAGGGCTGCCGGTGAGGTTGTATGTCAGTGTGGCAACCGTAAAGAGGCTTAGGAAGCCGAATATTATGTAGATAATTGCAAATTTCAGATACAATGTGCTGCGCATGTGGTCTCCTTTGAATTGTTGCAAGCGTGAGTGGTGCTTATTTTACCTCGAATTTGTAGCCGATTCCCCAGACTGTGCTCAGGCTCCAGGACTTATGGTCCTTAATCTTCTCGCGAAGCCGCTTGATATGAACGTCAACGGTACGGGTATCACCAATATATTCATAACCCCAGATCTGATCCAGAAGCTGTTCGCGTGTGAATACCTGGTTGGGAGACGCTGCAAGGAAATACAGTAGTTCCAGTTCTTTTGGAGGCATATCTACGTTCACACCATCTACCGTTACGGAATAGTTCGTAAGATTGATGGTGATGCCGGGATATTCTACGCATTTTCCCTTGTCTTCTTTTGGCGTATCGGCTTTTGGAACTGCCTGGTAGCGGCGAAGAACCGCTTTCACGCGGGCAACCATTTCCTTTGAGTCGAATGGCTTCATAATATAGTCATCAGCCCCTAGTTCAAGCCCCAGGACCTTGTCGAAGACTTCGCCTTTGGCTGAGAGCATGATGATCGGAACGTTGGATTTGGCACGAATCTCCCGGCAGACCTGATAGCCGTCGATTCCCGGAAGCATAAGATCCAGAAGAATCAGGTTCGGCTGGTAGGTCTCGTTAGCGATTAAGGCTTTCTCTCCATCATGTACCATCATCGTGTCGAAACATTCTTTTGTGAGATATAGTGAGATCAGTTCGGCGATGTTCTCGTCATCGTCTACGATTAGTATTTTCTGCTTATTAACCATTGTTGCTCCTCCTCGTTGATCATAGTGTCTGTATGCCAGTCTCATCTGTAGCCGCATATATGGTCTGCCTGACAGGGCTGGTGGTTTATTTTAATTCTACGATGGTCACGCCTGCATCTCCTTCGCCAAATGCGCCAAGCCTGAAGGACTTCACGTGTTTCTGGCGTCTTAGATAGGTATGGATGCCAGAGCGCAGGGCTCCGGTTCCTTTGCCGTGGACTATCCGGACAGAAGACAGATGTGCGAGCGTAGCATCGTCCAGATATTTATCCAGTTCTGCAATCGCCTCATCGACTGTCTTGCCAAGAAGATTAATCTCCGTGCTTACGGAGAGTGACTTGCCCATCTTCATCTTACCTTTGCTGGTCTTGTGCATCTGTTTTGCTGAGTAGGACGGTGCCTCCTCAATAATCTCCAGATCAGAGATATTGACCTGGGAGCGGAGAATTCCCATCTGTACAGTGACATTTCCCTTAGAATCAGGAAGGGAAGTGACGGTTCCATTCAGGTTCATACTTAAGACCTTCACAGATTCACCAAGTTTGAAATCAGAAGGCTTATGCTGCTTTTTTGGCTTTTTGGCTTCTAATTTCATGCCGGAACTGGTGGCTGCTATTTTCTTGCGCAGCCGTTCGCGTTCTTTTTCCATCTCGGCGGCAGAGATGTTCGCTTTGCCGAACTTGTGGAAATTACGCATGGTCTCATCGGCGGTTTCCTTGGCATCTGCTAAGATTGCATGTGCCTTTTCATTGGCTTCACGGATGATGCGTTCTTTTTGCTCTTCCAGTTTCTGCTGCTTCTGCTTAGTCTCGGTTTTCAAACGCTCCAGTTCGCGCTTGTAGGCGGCGATCTCTTCCTGTTCCTTCTGGATCGTACGCTTGCTGGTCTCCAGATCTGTCAGCAGATCTTCGAAAGATTCGTCCTGTTCGGTCAGATGCGTCTTCGCCTCATCGATAATATAGCCGGGAAGCCCTAATTTGCCCGCAATGGCAAATGCATTACTCTTGCCGGGGATTCCGATTAACAGGCGGTAGGTCGGTCGTAGCGTTTCCAAATCGAATTCGCAGCAGGCATTCTCCACGCCGGGAGTCGATAGGGCATAGACCTTCAACTCGCTGTAATGGGTGGTTGCCATCGTGCGGATGCCACGCTGATGCAAATGGTTCAGGATCGCGATTGCAAGAGCAGCGCCCTCGGTAGGGTCTGTTCCTGCGCCAAGTTCATCGAATAAGACCAGAGAATGCTCATCCACATGTTTTAAGAAAGATACGATATTGGTCATATGGGATGAGAAGGTACTCAGGCTTTGCTCAATGCTCTGCTCATCTCCGATATCTGCATATACATTGTCAAATACTGCCAGTTCGGAGCGGTCCAGTGCCGGAATGTGAAGTCCTGCCTGTCCCATGAGTGTAAAGAGTCCCACGGTCTTAAGGGAAACTGTCTTTCCGCCGGTATTAGGACCGGTAACGATTAACAGGTCGAATTCGTCTCCTAACATGATCGTGATAGGAACGACTTTCTTCTTATCTAAAAGCGGATGACGTCCCTCGCGGATGTGGATGCGGCCTTCGGTATTGAAGACTGGCATAGAGGCATTCATATCCAGTGCAAGGCTTCCCCTTGCGAAGATAAAATCAAGTTCGCTAAGCACCGTGTAGTCGGTTCGGATCGCTTCGATATATTCTGAGACGTCATTACTTAACCTGGCGAGGATGACCTGTATCTCTTCCTGCTCTTTGCCATAAAGTTCTTTCAGATCATTATTCAATTTTACAACAGCCATTGGCTCGATGAAAAGAGTCGAGCCGGTAGAGGACTGGTCGTGAATGAGTCCGGATACCTGGCTTCTGTACTCTGCTTTCACCGGGATACAGTAGCGATCTCCGCGCATGGTGATAATAGGATCTTGCAGATAAGTGCGAAGAGAGCCGTTCACCATACTGGACAGGGTGGAATGCACCTTGTCATTGATCTGTCCCATGGAGCGCCGGATCTGTTTTAACGTGCTGCTGGCATCATCGCTAATCTCGTCTTCTTCTAAGATGCAGCGCCGGATCTCTGTGGTTAGCAGCGTGATAGGCTCTAACTGATGAAAGAATGCATCCAGACAGTCTTCCTGATCGTCACTGTTCTCATGTCTTCCATATGCTTTGGCGCGTCCGGCAGTTTCCAGTAATTTGCAGATGCGAAGAAGTTCTCCGCTTCCAAGAGCCGCTCCGACTTCCAGCCGTTTTAAGGAATCGCTGACAGGATTACAGCCGCTAAAAGAAAGCCGTCCCTTTTTCACGATTCGTGTGAAAGCGGCAGCCGTCTGTTCCTGGGCGCTTTGTATCTCCGGCAGTGAAGTCATGGGCTTTAACCTCCGGCAGCGTTCTTTGCCGCTGAAGGAGGAGGCTTGTTCTGTCAAAA
>Ga0129309_1000638_pt1 | contig 25112 bp, 24 predicted proteins | sample L1105metagenome_FD_94439 | JGI IMG/M metagenome (GOLD analysis project Ga0129309, IMG submission 94439) | Ring-tailed lemur group fecal microbial communities from Wisconsin, USA - L1105 metagenome | ecosystem: Host-associated > Mammals > Digestive system > Large intestine > Fecal | place: USA...
ACGAATAAATAGAGACTAAGGGCTTTCCTGATTGAGACGCAGGAAAGCCCTTGATATATCGCCAAACTTTCTTTGAAAAAAGATAAATTTTTTTGTCGTGGGCTTGACATACGGGTGGCGCAGCGAATGATAATTAAATTCTTCTAAATCACACAATTTCATGATGTGCCTGTATTTCTGAGAATACACTCTGGGTTCCATATATTGACAAGTTCCTGTGAGAAAATAACAAGAAGGAGCTTTCTTTAATTCTGTTAAATAGGGAAGCAAAAAAGACGGAATAGGAATGATCCGTATAGAACAATCAGATTTTGGTTTATCAATCAGAATTTTCGTTTTCTTTTTGCATTTAGCATCTGTTTCCTGAATTCTCATCAATGTTCTCCTTATATAAATCAGCGATTCATCCAGAAAGATATCTTCCCATCTAAGACCACAGACTTCCCCGATTCGTAAACCCGTGTAAAGAGACAAAAGAATTCCTGCACAAATCGTATCTTTATGCAAAAATAAATAGGATTCCAATGTTTTCTGCTGCTGTTTTGATAAAATCTGAATCTGTGGCTTTGTTTGTTTCGGATAATGGATAATAAGATTGTGTTGATCCATATATCCGCGTTCCCTGCCGAATTGAACAGCCTGTGATATGATAGACAACAGGTCAGATACTGTTTTCGGAGATAATCCTCCATGACCATTTAGTTTCCCGTTCATCAATTTCTCCTGTGTAAAATTGTCAATAACCTGGTTATTTAATTCGTTTAAAGAAAGTGAATCGAATGAAGGACAAATATGCATATGAATCAAATGAAAATATTTGGCATACGTAGATTCTTTTACGTTCATTTTTTTGACAGACAGCCATTCTTCCAGAAGATTATTGAATTTCATATCAGATGCGGGTGACAAAAACCTGTTTTGTTTTGCCGATAACAGATCATTTTGAATATAGAGATTCTTTTTGTTTCGTACTTCTGTATAGGTTTTGCCATATACCGATTTATAAATCGCTTTTCCGGTTTCCTCATAATATCCGATTATAATTCTTGCTTCCCAGCGTCCATCGGATCTTTTTCTGATATTTTCACCTTTTCGTGCCATAAATTGATCTTCTCCTTTCCTTTTCTTTCGAGATACTGACCCTTAATTTGACCCCGAACTATCAATTTTTTTCTAAAAAAAAGCTCTTTACTATGCACCAGCCCAAATAACTATGAAAAATATTGACACATTTTGTCAATATGTGTTATAATATTATCCGAAAATTTGATGTTATTACTGTAAATGAACAATTTGAAGTAATGTACTTCAAGATATTTCATCTGTTTTCGGGATCTTATCAATAGTATATGCAAAAAAATACTCTGATAAGGCGATGATAAGGAATCGATTTGAAAATCATTTTATAAAGAAATGGAACTGGAAAGGTAATGCTATGAAAAAAGAATATACGATTGCGGTAGCCGGCACCGGATATGTTGGTCTCAGTATGGCGGTGCTTTTGGCACAAAAGCATAAAGTTCTTGCTGTCGATATTATTTCTGACAGAGTAAGGCAGATCAATGAGCGCAAATCTCCTATTCATGATGAATATATCGAAAAATTTTTAAAAGAAAAGGATTTGAATCTGACAGCAACATTAGATGCAAATCAGGCATATCGCGAAGCTGACTTTGTAGTAATTGCAACACCAACAGACTATGATCCTGTTACACAGCATTTTTCTACAACAGCCGTAGAAGCAGTCATTGATTTGGTAATACAGTATAATCCGAACGCGATCATGGTCATAAAATCGACGGTTCCTGTTGGCTACACCGAACATATCCGCCGTAAAACCGGATGTGACCGCATATTATTTTGTCCTGAATTTTTACGTGAGTCAAAGGCTTTATATGATAATTTGTATCCAAATCGTATTATCGTGGGCGTTGATCTTGAAAATACACAACTGTTGGAACAGGCGAAGGTATTTGCCGGTTTTTTAAGCGAAGCAGCCAGAAAAACAAATATCAATACGTTATATATGGGATTTACCGAAGCGGAAGCAGTAAAACTGTTTGCGAATACTTATCTTGCATTGCGTGTCAGTTATTTTAACGAATTAGATACTTATGCTGAGATGAAAGGGCTGGATACACAGCAGATTATTCACGGTGTATGTCTCGATCCCAGAATCGGAGAACAATATAATAACCCTTCTTTTGGCTATGGTGGATATTGTCTCCCGAAAGATACAAAACAACTGCTCGCAAACTATCAGGATGTTCCGGAAAATCTAATAGAAGCAATTGTCGAAAGCAATCGGACAAGAAAAGACTTTGTAGCGGATCGTATATGGAAAAAATTAATGGAAAAAGATCAGCCACATCATGGCGTGCAAAAGACGGTCGGTGTTTTTCGTCTGACCATGAAAGAAAATTCCGATAATTTTCGCCAGAGCAGTATTCAGGGGGTTATGAAGCGCTTGGAAAAGAAAGGAATCCAAATCGTCATCTATGAACCTCTTTTAGAGGATGGAAGTACATTTTTTAATCATCCTGTTATCAATGATCTTGCTCGCTTTAAACGGGTGAGTGATGTCATTATCGCAAATCGATATCGGGAAGACCTGGATGATGTGAAAGAGAAAGTCTATACGCGAGACCTTTTTCGATGCAATTAGCATCAGATCAATATATAAATGCCTCGGCATTCCAGCCGGGAGCAGAAAGGAGAATTCCATAAATGAATCAGAAAAATTTTGAAACTGATTCCATCAATCTGCTTGAAATATGGAATGCAATTCGATTACACGCCATTAAGATCGTCATTGCTTCCATCGTATGTGGATTGATTGCATTTATTTATTCGACTTTTTTTATTGTACCGTTATATAGTGCGAGTGCATTAATGATTGTAAATTCAGGTGATCCATATGATTATCTGACGCAGGATCAGATCAATTCATCCGTAAAACTTGCAAATACATATGGTGTTATTATCACCAGTGATGCCGTTTTAAAGGATGTAAAAGAAAATCTTGATATGAAGAAGACTTTTCAGTCTGAAGTAAAAGACATTACGGTTGAATCCGTAAATGAAACGCAGATCATGCGGATTACGGTAACGGCAACCGAGTCGAAAATCGCCCTGGATGTCTGTGATGAGATTACAGATGTGGCACCGGACGTCATAGGAAGAAAGGTAAAGGCAGATTCTGTAGAAATCCTTTCAAAAGCATCCACAACATGGAAACCGATTTCACCGAATATAAAACGAAATACGGAATTTGCCGTGATTTTTGGATTTGTGTTATCTTCGCTGGCTGCAATTATTGTCACGTTGATGGATAACAGGATAAAAAGTGAAAAGGATATCCGACAGATGAATCTTATCTTGTTGGGCGTTATTCCAATTTGTGATTCGGAGGAGGAACCACATGCTAAGAGAGATATTTTTAAAAAATTCAAAACAAAAAAATATTGACCGCAAACCTCACCTGATTAATAAAGAAGCACCGTTTCATTATGTGGAAGCGTATAAATCGCTGCGTACGAATATTGATTTTATTGCGTCTACAAATCACTATCGCAATATTATGATCACGAGTGCAACCCCGGGTGATGGGAAAAGTACAACCGCGATCAATCTTGCAGCAACCATGGCAGACAGTGGAAAACATATCATTCTGATTGACTGTGATCTTCGCAAAGGATTTCTTTCTACTTATCTTAAGATTAGCAGAAGTGCATTTGGTATTACGGAAATATTGTCCGGGAAAAAAACAATAGAAGAAGTTGTGTTCCATCACGCTGACTTAAACATTGATGTTTTGCCGGTTGGTACGTTCCCTGTAAATCCATCGGAATTGATCGGATCCTCCGAAATGCTCGACTTAATTCGTTCTTTGTCAGAGCAATATGATTATACTTTGATTGATACGCCTCCGGTTTCTGTCGTTACGGATGCAGTTGTCCTGGGACGATTTGTGGATAGTGTTCTGCTGGTTGCGCGGACGGATCATACGACAAAGCAGGCTTTGAATATAAGCAGACAATATCTGGAAGATGTCAATGCGAATATTCTTGGCACAGTCTTAAATGGTTATGATGCAAAAAAATATTCGTATTATCAGGATGGCGGATATTATGATTCTTATGAATCCTATGGGGCAGATCAGTCATGAAAGCACTGACGGATATCCATACCCATACATTGCCCGGAATTGATGATGGTGCTCAGACATTTTTGGATACAAAGAGATTGATGAAACAATCTGTACAAAAAGGGGTAAAAAGATTCGTCTTTACACCGCATTTTTATCCGGAATCAATGAATATCGATGACTTTTTAAAAAATCGGGAGCAGGCAGTAAAATCTGTCGGAAAGCTGGCAAAAAAAATGAAAATCCGGTTTCGTGTCGGAGCGGAGATACAATTTACACCGGTTCTTGATACCTTGCCGTTAAAAGATCTTTCTATTTCGGGAACACCGTATGTATTACTGGAACTGCTGCCGCAATACGAGCCATACGATGCAGTAGGTTTAATTCAAAGAATACGCTCATTGGGATATATTCCGATTTTGGCACATGTTGAACGATTTCACTATATCAAAGAAAATCCTGTATTTCTTTATGAACTGATACAGGCCGGTGCACTGGCACAGATCAATGCAGGTTGGATATTGAAAAATCCGGGATCAAAAAAAAGGCTGCAGCAATACTTTCGTTGGAATTTGATTCATGTGATGGCAAGTGATATGCATTCTGTTGACAGACGTCCACAAAATCTGGCAGATGCATATGCCGCAATTCCATTAGAAATTGCAATGACGTTTCAGACAAATGCCGAGATGATTTTTAATGGAGATATTGTGAAACCTGAAATTCCAATAAAACCAAAGCGGATGTTTGGACACTGGAGATAACAGAGAAGGGGAGAATGTTTTGAAACATTTAGCAGATTATTTTTTCTTGCGTATAGCAAAATGCACCAACGTAATCATGATGACAGTATCGTTTGGTATATGTTGGTTTTACTTTTATTCTTTACAAATATATTCATCAATTGAAGATGTCGGCAATGGCATCGTTATATTTCTGTTTTGTGCATTGTACATTATTTTTGCCAAAATCTATGATGCATTTTTTATTTCACAAAGCAGTATTTCAGAACTGATCTTCAGTCAGATTTTGGCAGTATTGATCACAGATGGTTTCCTTTTCCTGATCATGATTCTTTTGAAGAAAGGAATACCGGCGATCTTACCGTTCATCATCATGTTTGCAGTTCAGTGTTTGATAGCAGTTCTATGGGCTTACATATCGCATAGAGGATATTTTATATTTTACAGGCCAAAACGATCGGTCATTATCTATCGGCACGAAGATCGGATTAACCCCCTGATTCATGAATATGGTCTGGAGAAGCAATTTGAAATTGAACAGACAGAATCTGTTACAGAATGTCTTCTTCATATGGAAAGGTTAAATACTTATGAAGCTGTATTCCTGACAAATCTGCACAGCCATGAGCGAAATGTGATTTTAAAACACTGTGTTGCACATGATATTGAAGTGTATGTAATGCCGCGTATAGGCGATGTAATCATGAAAAGTGCAAAACAAATCCATTTGCTGCATCTTCCAATCTATCAGACAAATGGATATTCTCCGAGTCCTGAATACCTGCTTTTAAAACGGCTGTTTGACATCATAGCCAGCTGCATTGCCGTCCTTTTCCTTAGTCCGGTTATGCTTGCAACCGCTTTTGCAATCAAGTTAGAGGATAAAGGACCGGTTCTTTATAAGCAGCGCCGCTATACGCAGCATGGCAGAATATTTGATATTTATAAATTTCGAAGCATGAAGACCGATGCAGAAAAAGATGGCGTGGCAAGGTTATCGACCGGTGATGCGGATGACAGGGTAACATCGGTAGGACGCGTGATCCGAAAGTACAGAATTGATGAACTGCCTCAGTTATTCAACATTATAAAAGGAGATCTGTCAATCTGCGGGCCACGGCCGGAAAGGCCGGAAATTGCAGAATTATATGAAAAAGAACTGCCGGAATTTCGACTCCGCCTTTTAGCAAAAGCCGGATTGACAGGATATGCACAAGTATATGGGAAATATAATACCTCTCCATATGACAAATTGCAAATGGATCTGATGTATCTTGCAAATCCGGGATTTTGGCAGGATTTATGTATCATGTTTGCGACGTTAAAGGTTTTGTTTACACCAGAGAGTACAGAAGGAATTCAAGATGGATCGATTACCGCGATGAAAGAAGAAATGGAGAAATAAAATGCTCGTTAGTATTATTATGCCGACTTACAATTGTGCAAAATATATTGCAGATTCCATTGATTCCGTTCTTGCACAGACGATGACTGATTGGGAACTTCGGATCATTGATGACTGCAGTACTGACAATACGCTTGACGTATTGGAACCTTATTTGAAGAAACATCCTAATATTCATTATACATGTCTGTCGAAGAACAGTGGTCCGGCAGCTGCCAGAACAGAAGGAATCAAACAATCCAATGGAACGTATATTGCATTTTTAGACAGTGATGATCTCTGGCTTCCGCAAAAGCTGGAAAAACAGATTGCATTTATGAAAAACAGAGAGATTTTCTTCAGCTGTACTTCTTATGCACAGATGGATCAGGATGGACGCAGCATGCATACAATCATGATTCCGCCGGAAAAAACGAATTATCGAACGTGTATTCGACTTTCGAATCCAATTGGAAATCTGACGGTTATGTATAACCAGGATATTCTTGGAAAATTTAAAGTTCCTGATATCAAAAAGAGAAATGATTTTGCCCTCTGGCTGCAGATTTTGAAAAAGACGAACTATTGTTATGGAATGAAAGAAGTACTCGGATTCTATCGGATGGGAAGACAGGGATCCGTTAGTCATAACAAGTTATCGCAGATGAAATATCATTGGCAGCTTTATCATAAAATCGAAAAACATTCTGTAATCCGAAGTATGTTTGAAGTCGGCTGTTGGGTATTTGTAAAAGGAACCGGTATCGGTCTGCATAAAAGAAAAGTGAAAGAGATATGAAACGATTAGGTATCTGCGGACATTTCGGCATAGGACAGACTTTGTTGAATGGACAGACAATCAAAACAAAAATATTAACAAATGAATTAAAGAAACAATGGAATGGAAAGCCAATCATGATTGTGGATTCCCATGGCGGATGGAAAAGTGTGCCGAGAATATTTCTGCAGTCGCTTCTTTTGTTTAAAAATTGTGAGGATATCATCATTATGCCTGCACATAAAGGACTGTGTATTTTGACGCCTTTGTATTCTTTTTATAATTTATTATTTCATCGCCGGATTCATTATGTTGTAATCGGTGGATGGTTAGATGCATTTATCACAAGTCACAGATGGCTGACAATGATGTTAAAAAAGTTTCATGGAATCTATGTTGAGACTTCTACTATGAAAAAAAAGCTGGAAGAAAAAGGGTTTCATAATATTACAATATTGCCTAACTGTAAGAATCTGTCAATCTTGAAACCGGAAGAATGTAATGTTTTCCATAATAAGCCATATCATCTATGTACTTTTTCAAGAGTTATAAAAGAAAAAGGCATCGAAGATGCAATCGAGGCTGTTCATCATGTGAATGGACAGGCAGGAGAAATTTTCTATGATCTGGATATCTATGGTCCGGTTGATCCAAAATACCGGGAGCGATTTACGAAGATACAGGAAAACTTTCCGGAGTATATCCGATATAAAGGAGAAATACCTTTTGATCAGAGTACTGACACGATAAAAGATTATTTTGCTCTGTTATTTCCAACGCGGTTTTATACAGAAGGAATTCCCGGAACAATCATTGATGCATATGCAGCAGGTGTTCCGGTCATTGCTTCGATGTGGGAAAGTTTCTTGGATGTTGTCGAGCCTGATGTAACAGGCATTGGATATGAGATTTTTCACAATGAACAGTTAGAAGATATTCTGCTTTATGTTGCCGGACATCCGGAAAAGCTGATCAATATGAAAGAAGCATGTCTGAAAAAAGCTGAAGAATTTCTTCCTGAAAAAGCCGTAAAGCAGTTTTTAAATTCGCTATATGAGCAGGCTCATTTATTATGATTGAAAATTCACTAAAACCGATGAATTTTACATGGAGAAAGAATATGAAAGTTATACAGGTTATGCCTGAATTTGGTCTTGCCGGTGCAGAAATTATGTGTGAAAACCTTTCCATACAGCTGTATAGACACGACATCGATATTATTGTGATCAGCCTTTATGATTATCATTCGGCAATTACGGAGCGCTTAGAACAGCAGGGTATTAAGATCATTTATTTAAATAAAAAACGTGGATTTGATCTGCATATGTTTTTCCGTTTGTATCGTATCTTCCGAAAGGAAAAACCGGACGTCGTCCATACCCACCTTTATGCTATGCAATACGCAGTACCGGCAGCTGTGATCGCAGGCGTTCAAACGCGAATTCATACGGTACATAGCATTGCGCAAAAAGAAAGTAAACCATTTGCACAGAAAATGAATTTTATTTTTTATCATGTATTTCATGTGATCCCGGTTGCTCTCAGCAAAGAAGTTCAGCAGACCATACAGGAACGTTATCGGCTGGCACGATCCAAGATTCCGATCATCTATAACGGTGTTGATTTAGAAAAATGTATGCAAAAGGAAACCTATTGTTCCGGTAACGTACTGCGATACATACATGTCGGGCGATTTGCGGCTGTAAAAAATCACATGATGCTTTTGGAAGCTTTTGCAAAAGTTCATAAAAAGCTTCCGGAATCAGAACTGATTCTCATTGGTGCCGGAGAATTGGAAGAATGTATTCGAAAGAAGATCCGAGATTTAGGGATAGAGGATCATGTAGTCATGACAGGCTTAAAAAAGAATATCTATCCGTTTTTACAAAAGGCGGATGTGTTTGTCCTGCCATCTGTTTATGAAGGCATGCCGATGACACTGATCGAAGCGATGGGAACCGGACTGCCTGTGATCGCAACCGCTGTCGGAGGAATTCCGAGCATGATTCGGTCATATGAAAACGGAATCTTAATCCCGGTAAAAACCGATGATCTGGTTCATGCGATGCTGCTGCTATCCGATCAAAATCTTCGGGAAAAATTGGGGCTGAACGCCCGTATTACGGCAGAAAAGAAATTTTCATCAGAAACCATGTATGATCGATATCGGAAAATATATAGAAAAAAGTAGATGCAAAGTCAGAGGATGGTGATAGATCATGGAACAGATATCTTTGAAAGAAGGAACCGATATATTCAATAAACTCCTGTTTTCTTTCATGATGTTTCTTGTGTTCTTATTTAATTTTAATACGGATTTGATCATGGGAATCTCCGGAAGTACATGGGCAAATCTTTGTATTTTGTGCTTTATCCTCTGGTGGAGTCTGCATATGTTAAAGACAGGATATGTGATGTGGAATCCAATCTATACATGTGCCGGCATATTTGCCTTATTATGTTTTATCTCTTACGTGTATTCCTATTCACCGGATGATACGATCGATAAAATTCAGACGATCATACTGGTCCTTTTGATGTCAATCTGCATTTTTCAATATATGACAGAAGAAAGAAATATTGACTTTTTTTTAAAGATTTATTCCCTGAGCGGAACCTTCATGGCAATCTATATTCTCTTCAAATCGGATCTGTCTATGGAAAATCGACTGGGAGATGCTGTTGGGGACGCCAATCTGGTCGGCATTACGCTTGCACTTTCGGCAACCGTCGCATTATACCTTTTTATTACGAGCCGAAATCCATTGCATCTTCTGCAATTTTTGTGTATGGGAGCTGTAATCTTTCTTACAGGGTCGAGAACAGCATCATTGATGATTGTCCTGGCAGCAGTTGCACTTTTATATCTGTATGCATATATCAGTCATTGGAAACTCACAACAATGCTGTTGATTACGCTGTTTTTGGTTGTGGTTCTGTTCATACTGTGGCAGGCGATCATGACAATTCCTTCACTATACAATGCTCTTGGAATCAGAATCGTGTCATTTTTTCAGATATCACAGGGAGAGCATTCGATCAATAATGAGCAGTCTACACAAACCAGGATGATCTTTGCACAAAGGGCATTTGATTGGTTTTCCAATCATCCAATATGGGGAAATGGCATTGATTCATTTTCAAAATACAATGCTTCGTTTGCAGATGGAAGATATTGCTTTAGCCATTGTAATTATACGGAATTGTTGAGTGGTCTGGGAATTTTGGGATTTTCTGCATATTACGGAATGTATTTCTATGCATTCGTTTTTATATGTAAGTCAGGAAATCCGCATGCTCTGAAATACAAAGCACTGATCTGTACACTGATCATAGAGATTCTGATCGGAGATATCGGGTTGGTTGTCTATTATGAAAAAAGTACGTGGATACTCATTGCAATCATTGCAGGAATGATACAGGAAGTTTGCAGAAGAGGAAAGGAGTCGCAGACAGATGAACGAAACACTTAGTATTATTGTCCCTGTTTACAATGTAGAGCGATATCTGGATCAATGTATCCGATCCATCCTGAATCAGGATTACCGGAATTTTGTGTTGATTCTTGTCGATGACGGCTCTACGGATTCATCCGGCAGCAAATGTGAGGATTGGGCAAAAAAAGATCAGAGAATCATTGTATACCACAAAGAAAACGGCGGTTTGATGTCCGCATGGAAGTACGGATTATTGCATGCACAGACAGAATATATCGGATTTGTAGATTCGGATGATTGGATTGATTCCGATATGTATTCCAGACTTCTGGAAGAAGCGATTCGGACGCAATCTGATATTACGATATGCGGATGGATTGGAGACTGCAAGGCTGCAGATATTCAGCAGAAAGAGAATGTAAAATTAGCAGGCTATACGTTTCAGGCTGATGAATTTCGGGAAAAACTATATCCGATCTTAATTTCCGGTGGAAATTATCAATGGATGGGCATCTCTCCAAATCGATGGACAAAGTTGTACAGACGGGAACTCTTAATAAAGAATCTTTCCTTTTGTGATGAACGAGTCAGTATTGGGGAAGATCTTCTGGTCAATTTCTGTACAATACCATATGCCGGACAAATTACGATCATGAAGGATTTCCATCCATATCATTATCGGATCCATGAGGAATCGATGATTCACAAATATACAGATGAGAATTATAAAAAGATAAACCTGCTGCACGAATGCCTCCTGAAGGTAAACGCGCAATGGGATTATGATTTTGAAATACAGATTAATACATATTATATGAAATTGATTTTGTCACAGCTTGATAATGAGATGCTGTTTGGAAAGAAAAGTTCCTTTCAGCTAAAAAAACGCATGAAAATGCTATACAAAAGTAAAAGGATACAAAAAGCTCTGAATAAATCAGAGATGGAAAAGCTTCCATTGAAATACCGGCTTTATATCACATGTATCAAGCTGCATTTATATTCACTGATCCTTTTGATCCGAAAGGTTAAAAAAATATGAAACAGCATAAAAAACGCATTTTGTACAATTTTATTACGGGTCTTTTTTCTCAGGGCGTGGCATTCCTTCTCGCTTTTTTGGTTCCAAGACTTTTTCTGGTCAGTTACGGATCCGCTGTAAAGGGAATGATATCGACGATTACACAGGTTTTTGCTTATCTGTGGCTGCTGGAAGCCGGCGTCGGGCTTGCTACGGTTCAGGCATTGTATGCACCGGTCAGCAAAAAAGACAGGGACTCGGTAAATGCGATTATGTCCGCAACCAATCAATATTATAAGAAGACCGGCATTGTTTATCTGATTGCAGTTGTCTTATTTGCAGTGGTATTTTCTATTTTTTCGGATGTTGGTTTTTCTCGTATGACGATTTTCCTGATCGTTCTTATGCAGGGGATACCAAATGTTCTCAGCTACCTCATTCAGGGAAAATATCGCCTTCTGTTAGAAGTTGACGGGAAATCGTATGTGTTGAATAATTTGCAGACTGCCCTACAATTTTTTGTAAACTTTGGTAAAGCATTCCTGCTTTCATTTACGGCAAATATCCTACTGGTTCAATCCCTGCAATGCATCAGTGCTGTCATACAGGTTTGTTTCCTTCTCTTTTACATAAAGCGGAATTATGGCTGGCTGGATTTTACACATGCCAAACCGGATTATCAGGCAATCTCGCAAAAATCTTCCGTGTTGATTCATCAGATATCCGGTGTCATTTTCAATAATACGGATGTACTGCTGTTTTCTGCATTCTGTGGATTTAAGACAGTCAGTGTTTATACGGTATATCAGCTTTTTTTTTCAAGCCTGGAAACACTGCTTACTACCCTGTCATCAAGCATTACGTTTAGCCTGGGGCAGCTGTTTCATTCAGACAGAAAACATTTTTTAACGTGTATAGACTTATATGAAACCGGTTATCTGATGATCGTCTTTGTACTCAATACAATTATCTATCTGTTTTTGCTCCCGGTTATTAAGATTTATACCCGGGGAATCACTGATATTGAATATGTCGATACATGGCTTCCGATTTTATTTGTATTGATCAGCTTGCTCGCAAATGGGAAAATGCCGATGAATCAGACGATTAATTTTGCAGAACGTTTTTCGGATACAAAAATGCATGCGGTAATCGAGGCTGTGATCAATCTTGGTGTCTCAGTGATCGCGATTTTGTTCCTGGGCATTTATGGCGGATTGTTAGGGACGATCGCGGCACTGCTGTTTCGAAGCAATATTATGATTCTATATGCCAATAGAACCATTCTCGATCGCAGTCCCTGGATAACCTATCGCAAATGGCTGATCAATTTTACGGTTTTTTGCATCCTCATTTTGACCTTGCATCCGGAAAAGTATGTTTACCACTCTTACTTTGACATTTTGGTTCGAGGAACCTTGTATGGGATTGGAATTTCAACAATTTATGCTGCCGTAACCTGCATAACGCAGCCGTCTATTCCAAAATTTTTATATCGCACAATGAGAGAAAGAAGAGGAAAGATATGAGTATACCTAAAAAGATTCATTATTGCTGGTTTGGAAAGAATCCACTTCCAAAGTCGGCATTAAAATGCATGGAAAGCTGGAAACGGTATTGTCCGGATTATGAAATCATTCAGTGGAATGAGACAAATTTTGATATCAATGAAATCCGCTACATAAAAGAGGCATATGAAAATAAAAAATGGGCATTTGTCAGCGACTATGCACGGTTGAAAGTAGTTTTCGATCATGGCGGCATCTATCTGGATACGGATGTTGAATTAAGAAAGCCTTTGGATGATCTTTTAAAATACGATGGATTTATGGGATTTCAGGATCAGGAACTCGTCGCGACGGGGCTTGGATTCGGTGCTATTGCAGGACATCCTGTTTTACAGCATATGTTAGAGGATTATCGGGAAATTTCTTTCTTAAAATCGGACGGAACGATGGATATGATGCCTTGTCCGAATCGGAACACAAAGTGTCTTGAGCGATTTGGCCTAAAAGCAAATGGGGAGCGGCAGGAAATCCTGGGAATGCAGATTTTTCCGGTAGCATATTTTTCACCTTTGGACTGGAAAACCGGAAAACGGAAGGAAACAAAGAATACTTATTCTATCCATCATTACGAAGCATCCTGGTTAAGCAAAGAAGAACATCGGTGGATGAAGATCAGGCAATGCATTGGAACAACACTTTATAACCTGCTTCGCTATGAGATAATAGAACGTTTTACAAAAAGGAAGAGGGATAAAAAAAGATGAAACCATTACTTTCTGTCGTTGTACCGGCGTATAACGAAGAAGCATTGATCGAAACAACGGAAAGGACGATTTCCGAAATTTTAGACAATGCCAATATTTCATATGAACTTATTTTTGTCAACGATGGATCCAGCGATCAAACATGGGAGAAAATTAATAAAACCCAAATCGATAATCCTGCAGTAAATGGGATATGTTTTTCAAGAAACTTTGGAAAAGAAGCTGCGATATTTGCCGGAATGCAATATTCTAAGGGAGATTGTTGTGTCATCATTGACTGCGATCTGCAGCATCCGCCGGAACTGATCGTTCAGATGTATCAGCTGTGGGAAAACGGATATGAAGTTGTAGAAGCAGTAAAAGCAGACAGAGGCAAAGAATCTGTCATTCATTCTCTTGCAGCGAGATGCTTTTATCATATAATCAGCAAAGCGGTAAACATCGATCTTGAAAGATCGTCCGATTATAAATTGCTGGATCGGAAGGCAGTGGATGTTTTACTTCGTATGCCGGAGAAAAATACCTTTTTCCGCGCAATGTCTTCGTGGATTGGATTCCGGTCGACGCAAATTGAATTTTGTGTACAGGAGAGAGCCGCCGGAGAATCCAAATGGTCTGCAATCAGCCTGATAAAGTATGCGGTCTCTAATATCAGTGCATTTTCAGCTGCACCGATGACTGTTATTGCATTTTTGGGAGTGCTTATGTTTTGTATTTCCATTCTTCTTGGATGTATTACCTTATATGACAAATTATCGGGCGTCTCACTGGAAGGCATCCCAACCGTCATTATCATTCAGCTTTTTATGGGAAGCATCATAATGATCAGTCTGGGAGTCATTGGATATTATATTGCCAAAATTTACGATGAGATCAAGGGGCGGCCACGATACATCATTTCAGCAATCTGTGGAAACAGAAAGGAAATGCAGCAAAGGAGGGAATGCAGCTCATGCAGCCGGAACAATGTTTAGATTTTATTCGGAAACGGATAAAAAAGGAATGGAACGTTTGTTTTTTGTCAGTCATCTTTTTTGGATTACTGGCTCATATTTATAAATTTACCAATTTTATTCCGAATTGGGATTCTCTGCTGAATCTTTATACTGATCAGGATAAATTGGAGTTAGGAAGAGGATTTTTAGCAGCCGCATGTTCGCTTAGTTCCTATTATGATCTTCCGTGGATCAATGGAATGTTCTCTTTGATTTATATTGGAGCGGCGGCAGTCTGTATCGTTGAATTGTTTCATCTCAAAAAGACAATCCCGATTGTTTTAACCGGTGGTCTGCTCGTGACATTTCCTACGGTTACTTCTACATTGGCATATAACTATACAGCCGATGGTTATTTTCTGGCATTGCTTTGTATGTGTATGGCGGTTCTGTTGATTGCACGCATCCCAAAAGGGATTTTCCCGGCCATCTTTTTGATGGCATTTGGCCTTGGCATATATCAGGCATATATTTCGTTTGCCATGGTGCTGATTCTCGTTTATCTGATCGATCAGCTGTTATTTTGTCATATAACGAAAAAGCAGTGTACCCGTCTGATCATTCGTTTTGGGGTCAGCGGAATTTTGAGCGGAATTTTATATTATGCGGCAATGCAATGCCGCCTCAGGATTGCCGGAACTGCTTTATCTGAATATCAGAGTATTGATCAGACATTTTCTTTGCAGGGATTTCAGGTGTTTCGGGCTGCATTATCCGCAGGGTACCGTTTTTTGAAGTATTTTTTTGATTTTTCACAAGGACGAAACCTGTTTGTCATGCTCAATATCATGTTATGGCTGATGTTGATTTTGTTATTCCTGGCTGCATTTCGATCCGAAAAAACGATGCGGGAACCATGGAGAATCCTGTTGATCTGTATTTGCATTGCAGCAATACCGTTTGCATCCTATGTATTGTATTTTGCGAATACGGTATTGGATTATCATAATTTAATGGTTATGTGCATTTGTCTGATTTATCTTCTGCCTGTTTTCTTTTATGAACGGCTGACGGATCTGCCTCGTCGGACATTGTGTTTCAAACAATATGCGATCCTTGCATTTTCTGTTTTAGAGATCATCAATTTTACGCTTTTGGCAAATATCAGTTATCAGAAAATGGATATTGCATATGAAAAATCTTATGGCGTTATTATCCGACTGGCAGATCGTATTGAACAGATGCCGGAAGCCGCTCAATGCAAACGAATTGCCGTATATGGCTGTCTTCCGGAAAGCGAAGCAATTTCCGTTAATTTTCCTCCGGATATGACAGGCATTACGGATTCTTATATTATTCGAAAGCAGGATACGATGATGCACGAGAATGTGACACAGGCGATGCTAAAGGATTACTGTGGTCTGGTTTATGAGGATACGACAGAACAAGATGTGCAGAGAATAAAAGAGACAAAAGAATTCCGTCAGATGAAATGCTGGCCTGCACAAAATTCTGTTGCAGTGATCGAAGATACATTAGTCATACAGTTTGGAGAGGAAGAAAAATGAGACGAACACCATATATTTTTGTACATGCCGATGATTATGGAATGACACCGGCCAGCTGTAAAAGAATCGAACAATGTCTGAAACATGGTTGTTTAAACAGTATCAGTATTATGCCGAATGGATGTCTGCAGAAATCATCTGAACGAGAAATTATGGGAGAAATTCCCTGTGCCATTCATTTAAATCTGGTAGAAGGGCAGAGTCTGGTTTCGCCGGAAGAAGTTGATCTTTTAGTGAGTCCGGAAGGATATATGCAACACTCGTTCTTTGGATTATTGATGCTATCCATATCACCAAAGAGAAAACGCCTGAAAGAACAGGTATATCAGGAATTAAAAGCACAAATACACACGGTGATGGAATATTTGCCGGAGAACAGCCCTGTTTTTATTGACAGCCATCAGCATACGCACATGATACCGATGATCTTTCAAACGATGATGAGAATTATACAGGAAGAGCAGATTCAAGTTCAATATATGAGGGTTCCTGTTGAGCCGATCCTTCCTTTTTTGCAGGAATTTTCTCTCTATCATACGTATCGGCCGATCAACCTGGTAAAAAATATGGTACTTCGTTTTTTATGGTTATTTAACAAGAAACAATTTCAAAATTCCGGAATAAAAACAGCCTTATTTTGCGGGATTATTTTCTCCGGGAATATGGATGAAAAACGGGTTTTGAAGATTTTTCCTAAATTTTACAATATAGCCAGACGGAAGGGATGCAATCTGGAATTCCTTTTCCATCCGGGTTATATCGAGAAAGGAGAAGAATTCCTGGATCCTTACAAAAAAGATTTTCATTCTTTCTACTTATCAAATGGCAGAAAGGAAGAATATATGACACTGCATTCCCGAAAATGGTGTGCATTGATGAAAAAAGTGAACAGGAAGGCTGATTATGAGGGAAAAAAAAGCAGAAAATAATTTTTTATATTTCTTAGAGGGAGTTGCCTGTATCAGCGTGATCTTCATTCACAGCATGTTTCCGTCCACAGCAGGTGTGGTCATCTGTGGATTAGCCAGATTTGCTGTTCCTTTGTTCTTTCTGGTTTCCGGATATTATCTGTGGGATGAATCTTCCAATTCCGATCAAAGAGAGCAAAGGCTAAAACAGAAAATATCCCATACCGTAAAAATGCTTACGATCGCTGTTGTAATCTATTTGTGCTGGACTTTGTTTCGAGAATATTTGAGTGGCAGGACAATGGCAATGCGAAAGATGCTTTATAATCTGATCACGCCAAAGCAAATATTTGCAATGCTCTTTCTGAATGATTTTACGATCATTGGCGGGCATCTCTGGTTTTTAGCGGCACTGCTCTATTGCTATCTTTTCATCTTTATCATTCGAACCGGAGAATTGTCGGATAATGTTGTTGTGCCCGGTATTTTGCTGCCGCTGGGAATACATATCGTGGGACGGATGCTGTTTTGTCTGTTTGGTGTCAATCATATAGCAGGAATCCCGGTATATATATGGTTTCGAAACTGGATGTTCATGGCCCTGCCGTTTTTCTTTGCAGGAAACCGAATACGCAGTCATCAGAAGAAGCTGATGTCGCTATCTTCAAAGCTGAACCTACGTCTGATATTTTGGATCGGAGTGCTGCTGACGGCTGCAGAGACGATCGGCGTGTACCGTACAACGTCCGATGACAGAGAATTGTATATCGGAACAATCTTAATGGTATATGCGATGTTTACTTATGCTCTTCAACATCCGGAAAAAAACGGTGTGCATTGGCTGAAGAATATTGGAAAACGATATCTTGCTTTTATTTATATCACTCATCTGGCAGTTGCAGAAGGACTTCATATTATTTTAGCTGTCATACAGATTGATCATATGGCGGCAATACAATATCTGGCGCCAATTATGACGGCAGGATTCTCTCTGCTGGGTGCTGTGTTATGGGAAAAATTACGTAATGGATTAAGAATACAAAAGAGGAGAAAAACTTATGGATAATGTATATATTGTAATACCTGCGTATAATGAACAGGATACGATCAGGGAAGTCATTGAGCAATGGTATTCGATTGTTGAGAAAATCGGAAAAGAAAGCAGATTGGTCATTGTCAATGATGGAAGCAAAGATCATACATACCAAATTATGCAGGAATGTGCAAAGGACAAGCCGCAATTCATTCCATTGACAAAAGAAAACAGTGGTCATGGAGCGACTGTCTTGTATGCTTACCGATATGCTTTAAAAGAACACGCAGATTATATTTTTCAGACGGATTCTGATGGGCAGACGGTTCCGGAAGAATTTTGGGAATTATGGAAACGGCGTCATCAGTATGATCTTTTGATCGGCAATCGGATTCATCGTCAGGATGGGTTTTCCAGGATCGTTGTGACAAAAGTTTTAAAGGCTGTGATATGGATATGCTTCGGCGTAAAAGTGACAGACGCCAATACTCCATTCCGCCTGATGGAATCAGGTGTATTGCGGGAATGCATTCGCTTTGTTCCAAAAGATTTTAATCTGTCAAATGTTGTTCTGTCCGTTATTTATGAAAGAAAAAATTTAAGGGTGCGTTATATACCGATCACCTTTCGTCCGAGACAGGGCGGTGTTAATTCTATCAACCTGAGGAAAATAACAAAAATCGGTTTTCAGGCATGGAAAGATTTTCGTACGATCAACCGGTTATTGAAAAAGCATCATATATAAAGGGGAATGATCATGAAAAAACAATTGATGAAATATAAAGGAATGCTCTCATATTTATTTTTCGGCGGATGTACGACGATGATCAACATTATCTCTTACTATATTGCTGCAAGACAGATGGAATTATCTACGAGCATCAGTACCATCGCGGCATGGGTCATATCTGTGCTGTTTGCTTACGTTACGAATAAGCAGTTTGTCTTTGAAAGCCGGTCATGGAAAAAAGAAGTGGTCTTAAAAGAAATGTCCTCGTTTTTTATGTGCCGTCTGTTAACAGGTGCTCTTGATTTTGCAATCATGTTGATCGGTGTTGATTTTTTAGGATTGTATGATATTGGAATTAAGATTTTTTCAAATGTCCTTGTCATCATACTAAATTATATTGCAAGTAAAGTTGTTATTTTCAAAAAAGAAAATCAGGCAGAGCGGATGCCTCAGAAAGTGGAGGAACTCAAATGAAAGTTGTCATTTTAGCAGGTGGTTTTGGAACCCGCATCAGCGATGAAAGTCAGTTTCGGCCGAAGCCTATGGTCGAACTCGGAGGAAAACCCATTTTGTGGCATATTATGAAATTATATTCGCATTATGGTTTTCATGAATTTATTATCTGCGCGGGTTATAAGCAGCATATGATCAAAGAATATTTTGCAGATTATTTTTTGCATACATCGGATATTACGTTCGACTTTACAAATGGCAAAAATGATATGATCGTACATCATAATAATTCCGAACCATGGAAGGTAACTGTCGTAGACACCGGCCTGATGACGATGACAGGCGGAAGGGTTAAACGGATTGGGGAATATATTGGGGATGAGACATTTCTTCTGACTTATGGAGATGGCGTTTCGGATGTGAATATTGCTGATTTGGTCAGATTCCATAAGGCACATGGAAAAATGGTTACAATATCTGCTTATAATGCCGGTCAGCGTTTTGGAGTTCTGGATATTGATCATCAGGGATATATCCGCGAGTTTCGAGAGAAAAATAAAGGAGATGGAAATCTTATTAACATAGGATTTATGGTCTGTGAACCTGAATTTTTAAATTATATCGAAGACGATAATACCGTACTGGAAAAAGTTCCGCTTGAAAGGGCCGCAAAAGAAAAACAGCTGATGGCATATAAACATAACGGATTTTGGCAATGTATGGATACTGCCAGAGAAAAAAGACAATTAGAAGAGATGTGGCAGTCCGGAAATGCACGTTGGAAAGTGTGGGATGATACATGGATCTGAATTTTTATAGAGGAAAAAAGGTTTTTATTACCGGTCATACCGGGTTTAAAGGAACATGGCTGAGTCGGATCCTGATTAATGCGGGAGCAGAAGTGACCGGATATAGTCTGAAACCGGCAACAGAACCGAATTTATTTACAATGTCCGGTCTGGAGAACCAGATGACCAGTGTGATCGGTGACATACGTGATTTTGAACAATTAAAGACTGCCTTTTTGGCAGCACAGCCGGAAATTGTGTTTCATCTGGCAGCACAGCCGATTGTGCGGGACAGCTATCAGAGACCGAGGTATACCTATGAAACGAATGTTATGGGAACAGTTCATCTGTTCGAATGTATCCGGCAGTGCAGAAGTGTAAAAAGCGTGCTGAATGTAACAACAGACAAAGTTTATCAGAATAGAGAATGGGTCTGGGGATATCGTGAAAATGAGATTTTAGACGGATTTGACCCATATTCCAACAGTAAAAGCTGTTCCGAGTTAGTGACTCATTGTTATATAAATAGCTTTTTTTCAACGGAAGATTCTCCGTCAATTTCTACTGCGCGTGCAGGCAATGTCATCGGCGGAGGAGACTTTGCAGCAGATCGTATTATTCCGGATTGTATGCGTGCCGTCTGTGCAGATCGTGTGATCCGGGTACGCAATCCGTATTCGATCCGCCCATATCAACACGTATTAGAGCCTCTGGCAGCGTATCTGATGATTGCTCAAGAACAGTATGAAAATCGGGCGTGTGCAGGATGTTATAATGTCGGACCGAATGACCATGACTGTATTACAACGGGGGAACTGGTACATCTTTTTTGTGAGAGCTGGGGGAACACAGCCCGTTGGGAAAGTCAGCCGGAATTAAATGCTCCACACGAAGCAAATTACTTGAAACTGGACTGCAGTAAAATAAAAGAAACATTTGGCTGGCAGCCGCGCTGGAATATCAAAAAGAGCATTGAGATGGTATGTCAGTTTGGGAAAATATGGATGTCCGGCAAGAATCTTTTGGAGGAAATGGATCGTGAGATAAATGAATTTTGGGAGGAACCGCAGAATGAAAAACTGGAAAAATGAACAGGACGCCCGCAAACAGATCAAAGAAATGATCACGGAGTATTATCATGATTTTAAAGAACAGAAGACAGATTTTAAGCCGGGTGACCGGATCAATTATGCTTCCCGCCTGTTTGATGAAAAAGAAATGTGTTCTCTGGCAGATGCTCTGCTGGATTTCTGGCTGACGGAAGGACGTTTTGCAGACGCATTTGAAAAGGAGTTTGCAAAATGGATCGGGGTTCGATATGCCAATCTGGTAAACAGCGGTTCTTCTGCTAACCTGATCGCATTTATGGCACTGACATCGTCAGAGTTAGGAGAGCGTCGGATTAAAAAGGGAGATGAAGTCATTACGGCAGCCTGTGGTTTCCCGACTACGATTGCTCCGATCCTGCAATATGGGGCGATACCGGTCTTTCTGGATGTTACCGTGCCGGAATATAATATTGATATCTCTCAGCTTGAAAATGCTTTTAGCAATAAGACAAAAGCCGTTATGGTCGCACATACGCTTGGCAATCCATTTGATCTAAAAGAAGTAAAAGCATTTTGTGATCGTCATAACCTCTGGTTAATTGAAGATAATTGTGATGCTTTAGGAACAAAATATACGATTGATGGAATTACAAAATACAGCGGTACATGGGGCGATATCGGTACCAGCAGCTTTTATCCGCCTCATCATATGACAATGGGTGAAGGAGGATGTGTCTATACGGATGATCCATTGCTTAATCGGTTGATCAAAAGTTTTCGTGACTGGGGACGTGATTGTTGCTGCCAATCCGGCCAGGACAATTTCTGTGGTCATCGCTTTGATGGTCATTATGGAGAACTGCCGGATGGATACGATCACAAATATGTATATCGCCATCTGGGCTATAATCTGAAAGTAACCGATATGCAGGCTGCGGTCGGTTTGGAGCAGCTGAAAAAAATGCCGCATTTTATTGAACGCCGCCGTCACAATTGGCAGCGTCTGTATGATCATTTATCGAACCATGCAGCAGTAACTCAGAAATTGATATTGCCAGAAGCTGCAGATAACAGTGTTCCATCCTGGTTTGGATTCTTAATTTCCGTGAAATCCGGATGTGGTCTGAAACGAAATGATATTACAAAATATATCGAAGATCATAATATCCAGACGCGCCTGTTGTTCAGTGGAAATATCATAAAACAGCCTTGTTTTGATCCGATACGAAATACGGATGCTTATCGGGTCATTGGAAATCTGGAACATACCGATTATATTATGCAGAATACATTCTGGGTGGGCGTATATCCCGGAATGGATGACAATATGATTGATTATATGGCAGATACGATCATAAATGCCATTTTATCATCGGATATGAGGAGGATTCTGTGAAAAAAGCACTTATTACAGGAGCAAATGGTTTTATCGGATATCATCTGGTAAAAGAATTATTAAAGAATCACTATCATGTATATGCCATCGTCCGAAAAAGAACATCACATTTCAGGGAACTGGAACAATGCGAGCGATTCCATCTGATTCAATGTGAAATGAATGAATATGAAAAATTGTTGAATTATCCTGAGATAGAACAGAGTTCGTTTTTGTTTCATCTGGCATGGTCAGGCGTTTCGGATGAGAATAGTAAGGATTACCATGTTCAGCTGAACAATGTAATATGTGCCTGTGATCTGCAGGAGGTTGCTTCCCAGCTCGGAATCAGACGATTGATATTTGCTGACAGCATTATGGAGTATGAACATATCAATGCATATCAATGCGGTTATTATCCGGTTTCACTGCGAAATACTTACCATGTAGCCAAAATTACTGCACGGCATCTGCTCCAGCTTCGTGCAGCAAATTTGAAAATGGAGTTTATTCCGGCGGTTATCTCGAATGTATACGGGATAGGGGAAAAATCTCCCAGACTGGTGAATACAGCAATCCGTCATCTGATTGCCGGAAAGCATATGAGTTTTACTTCAGGCGAGCAGATGTATGATTTTATCTATATCGATGATGCTGTGCGGGCGATGCGGCTGGCAGCAGAAAAAGGGAAAAATAACAGGCTCTATTATATTGGGAATCGGGTACAGCGGCCATTAAAAAGTTTTTTATATGAAATGCGTGATATCACAGCACCCGATATGGAACTTGGCATTGGAGAGATTCCATATCAGGGACCATATTTTCACTATGAGGGACTTGATACCAATGGCATATTTGAAGACTTTCATTTTGAACCGCATTATACATTTAGCGAAGGCATTCAATTAACTGCAAAGTGGATTGCCGAAGAGGACAAAAATCATGAAAACAATTACCGTTGTCATTCCGACTTATAACGAAGAAGAAAATGTATGTGTCATATATGACCGTCTAAATAAAATCTTTAATCGGGATTTGAAAAACTATCAGTTAGAAATCCTTTACATAGACAATGATTCCACCGATGCGACTCGCATAAAAATCTGTGAACTGGCTGAAAAGGATAAGCAGGTAAAAGCAATTTTTAATGCACGCAATTTTGGCTTTACGCGTTCTACCTATTACGGATTGACTCAGGCACGCGGAGATTGTGCCGTCTTATTATTTGCAGATATGCAGGATCCTCCGGAAGTGATTCCTCAAATGGTTCACAAATGGGAAGAAGGCAATAAAATTGTCGTCGGAATCAAGAATAAGAGCAAAGAATCAAAACTGATGTATTTCATCCGAAGCTTGTATTATCGTTTTGTTGCAAAGATCAGTGAAGTTGAACATATTGAACAATTTGATGGATTTGGTCTTTATGACCGATCATTTGTTCATATTTTGAAAAATCTGAATGATCCCGTCCCTTATCTTCGTGGAATCGTATCGGAAATTGGCTTTCAAAGAGCGGAAATTTATTATCAACAGGACATACGAAAGCGTGGGAAAACGAGTTTTAATTTTCTAAAACTTTATGATGTTGCCATGCTTGGAATCACTTCATATTCAAAAGTATTTATGCGGACTGCAACCTTTATCGGGCTTGGAATCGGTTGTTTGAGCATGATCATTGCTCTGTATACCTTTATCAAGAAATTATTATTCTGGAACAGCTTTCCCATTGGAATGGCCGCCGTTTCAATCGGGGTCTTCTTTTTAGGAGGCATTCAACTTTTCTTTATTGGTATTATCGGGGAATATATTAGCAACATCAATCTTCGCGTAATGAATCGCCCGCTCGTTATAGAAGAAAAACGGTTAAATTTTGAATACGAAGATGGTGAAGAAACAAAAAGTGAAATATAAAGGAGTTTTATATGAAAACATTGTGTCAAAATGTGAGCAACATTTGTTCAAATAAAAAAATAATACGTATGATCGTTCTATGTTATCTTCTTTTTATGGCGTTCATGATCAGCATGCAGTCGCCAATGAATCCCTTTCACGTAACACTGGCCGGCGTGGATTCCAGCGTATTTCATTATGTGGCATCCGTTATGAAGCATGGTGGTGCAATCTACCGGGACACGTTTGATCATAAGGGACCGCTTCTGTATTTTATTAATTATCTGGGATTATCAATCTCGTATTATTCAGGAGCATGGCTGATTGAATTCATTGCCTTATGCATCAGCAATCTTGCAGCATATAAAACAGCACGCCTGTTTTGCCGAAAAATACCGGCCTGCTTTGTCATATTTTTAAATTCAACGGCATTGCTTTTATGCTTTTTTGGTGGGAATTTTCCGGAATGTTACGCGCTGCCATGCATTACGATATCACTTTATCTCTTTACGGATTATTTTTTGAATCAGAAGATTGATATTCGCCGTTTAATCCTGTGCGGCATGCTGTTTGCCTGTGCTTTTATGCTGAAGCCGAATAC
>Ga0129309_1000642_pt1 | contig 24924 bp, 20 predicted proteins | sample L1105metagenome_FD_94439 | JGI IMG/M metagenome (GOLD analysis project Ga0129309, IMG submission 94439) | Ring-tailed lemur group fecal microbial communities from Wisconsin, USA - L1105 metagenome | ecosystem: Host-associated > Mammals > Digestive system > Large intestine > Fecal | place: USA...
AATTACAAATGATATCATCTTTTATTTCTTTTGTCAAGAGATAATTTTCATTTGTTTTGCTGTCTTTTCTTCATGTGTTTCAGACAGCTTTTATAATATAACAGTTTTTTTTATCTTTGTCAATGGTTTATTAGAAAAAAATTGTATCATTTTTTACTTTATATCTAATTAAGATTAAATCTACTGTTATATACACATTTATAACTGATATTTAGATACAATACTTCCTAAAGCTATTGAATAAAGTTTAGCTTCATGATCATCAGCTCTTGAAACTAAAACTATAGGTGCTTTAGCCCCCATTACAACTCCTGCAGATTTTCCATTAGCAAAATAGGTAATACTTTTTCCAATGCCATTACCCATTTCTATTGTTGGTACTAAAAGTACATCTGCATCCCCTGCAACTTGACTCTTAAATCCTTTAATTTTAACAGCCTCTTTAGAAATAGCTAAATCCAAAGCCAAAGGTCCATCAACTATAACTCCATCTTCGAATTTTCCATCTATATACATTTCTTTAAGCTCATTGCCATGAACTGTAGCTTCCATTTTAGGATTTACTTTTTCTTTAGCTGCAAGACAAGCAACCTTTATTTCATCATTACCAAGAGCTTTACATACTTTTACACTATTTTCTATTATTTTCACCTTGTCCTCAAGTGAAGGTACTAAATTCATACCTCCATCTGTTAAATATATTAGCTTATGATAATTTGATACTTCATATATCATTACATGGCTTAAAAGGCTATTAGTTCTAAGTCCATATTCTTTGTTTAATACCTGTTTTAAAAGTATAGATGTGTCAACTAATCCTTTCATTATAAAATTAGCTCTGCCTGCACTTACCATCTTTACGCCCAACTCAGCAGCCTTAACTAAATCTACTTCATTAATCATTTCACAATCAGTTAAATTAAGATTAAGCTTATTAATAATATTAACGGTTTTTTCCTTATCTCCTATTAATATTGGTTCAGCTATACCACGATTTCTAGCCTCAGATACTGATTGTAATACCTCTTCATCATGAGAAGCAACTACAGCTAATTTCATCTTTGAATCATATTTAACCATAAGTAATTCTTCTAACTTTTGTATTTTCATATAATGACCCCTTTCATTATAATTACAATATTATATTATCATATTTTATTGAATTAGAACCTACTATTTAATATTTTCTAAATTCTCTTTGAATTTTCTTATCATAGGATCACTAGGATTCAATTCATATGCAATTTCAACATCTGATATCGCCTTATCATAAAATCCAATTTGATAGTATGCAATACCCCTATTAAATAGTATCTTATAGTTCTTATCATCTATTTCTATCCCAGTATTAAAAACTTCTAGTGCTTCATTAAATTTACCTATAGCAAAAAGGCAAATCCCTAATTCATTATATATATCAACCACTTCTTCATTTAGTTCTAAAGCTTCATAAAAATAATCGATAGCTTTTTCAATTTCATCCATTTCTTTATATGTTAAACCAATCATATACTTTAAGTTCCACCAATTATCTAATCTAGACTCTATTTTTAAAAATTTTTCTAACGCTTCATCAAAAGATCCAGAAAAATAAAGATTACATCCTTCTTCATAAAGAGAATCGTTCTGAATTATATCAAGTTCTTCTCTTATTTCTTGCTTTCGATCTTTATCATTATCCATTAACATGTATTTTTCCCAAATAAGTGTTGCTTTTAAAAACTGACCTGAATTTTTATAATGATATCCCAATTTATAATATGCAAGATAATAATCTGGCTCTATATCTAAAATAGTTTCAAAACTATTTGTAGCTTTTATTAAAAAAGCCTCTCCTTTATTGTTCATATTTAATTCAAACATCCTCTTTGCTATCTCTTCAAGACAAATTCCATAATTAAATAATCCATCTAGATTATTGGGATTAATATTTAATAATGCTCTAAAATAAATTATTGCTTCTTCAAACTTTTCTTCAGATAAATATTTGAATCCCTTATAAAAAATATAGTTCTCTATTTTTGAATCATATAAAACAAGTATTTGCTTATAATTATCATTGTATTTAAAGCTAGGGTCTACTCCCATAATATATATGAGCCCTTCAATGATATGTGAAACTTTTATTTCTTCATTTATAGTTTTACTTTTTATACCTTCTACTAATGTATCTATAAATATAGGAAGTGGAATATCAGTATCTACTAACTGTCCACCTATTTGAATATGAGCATCATCCTTTAATTCAAGAAATGATATCTTTTTAGCTTTTTCTTTAAAATATTTATCAACTTCAAACATCTTTTCACCTACTAATCATAAATTTTTTTCATATATTCTCTTTTTCTTCTATTACTTGTGCTTAACAGATTAAATAAATAACCTCTATATATCATTGTAAATGAAAATATAATCTGTTCTGTAAGATATTTTGCAACTCCACTTACAGTAAAATCAAAATTGTATGCCAAATGGGTTGTAAAAACATCAGATATTATTCTTCCTGTAATCATGTACAACATTAAAAAGAAAATAATATTAGGTATTAGCCAACTCAACCAATTCTCTTTCATAAAATCAAAGGAATATGATAATGATTCCCAAGGAGAATAGGATTTTTGATATATTATTTCTGGTAATGGATTAAAAATAATTAATACTAAAATACCTATTATAGTACTTATCCTACTAGCAAATGAAGACATTACTCCTAGTACACTATTTAAAACAAAACTAAATAACCAAGCAATAAAAAATATGCCATACACCTTCCATAAATAATATCTAAAACCTTCTTTGAAATTATTTAGTGTAATCTTATCGTATTTTATTATATTAGCAAGTAAATATAGATAATTTGATATAAGACTACTTGTAGCAATAGCCACTATAAATCCTGCCAAGATGCCAAGTATACCCGTAAACATATAACTTATTAAAGCAAAAATAGAAATATTTATCATCGTATATGCAAAACCAGTAAATATAATTGGCCAATTTTTCAAGAAACTCTTCCATGCTTTTTTTATCGTTGTCCCATTTACAAATAAAATATCTTTAAGTATATCCAATTTCATTCCTCCCTAAAGCTTATTAAATTCTTCAGTAATATTAAATACATCACATTTATTTAACACTTTGTTTTTTCTATAGTCAAATAACATTATTGTGTCTTTTTTAGATAATGATTTAATATCATATCCTTTTTCTTTAAAATCTAACATATCAAATTTAAATAACTCATAATGTGTATTATTTATAATTTGTCTAGTAGATTCATCTATATAACTTGGTAGATATTTGGAGAGATTAGAATCTATTTTAAAGAATTCGTGCTTTTTATCTTGTATCACACTTACATTATATCTATCTATATATTGTGGAATATTAGGGTTTTTATTGTTATATATATAGTCAAATTTAATAACTTCATTGAAAATATCTAAGTTATTATTAATTTTATCTAAATAAAATTTATATAAAATACTGTACAATTTGTTTCTACTATGAAATGCTCTGTGATAGCCTTTTTCTTCCCAATAATATGAAAAATCTTCATATAGATCGAATGGTGATTGGTAATAGTTATTGATTATATACTGTATCGAATTCTCAAAATAATGTTCATTTCCATACTTTTCTACCAAGTCCTCTATTATCTTTAATCTTAACATTTCTTTGTAACTGATATGATCTGTTTCTAATACTTCATAAGGTGCCCTGTCTAAAAACTTAAAACCATATTCATCTTTTTTATCCCTTAATTCAGAACCCTTCAACAATTTTAAAAAACCTAATTGAAGTTTTTCTGGTCTCATTATATACACATCATCAAATGATTTTCTAAAAGAATTATAGTCTTCATATGGAAGGCCAGCTATCAAATCTAGATGTTGATGTATATTTCCATAGCTTTTTATTGTTTTTGTCACCTTTTTTAACTTCTCAAAATCTGTAGTACGCCCAATGGCCTCAATCGTCTTTGTATTAGTTGACTGTACACCAATTTCAAATTGGAAAAGCCCTTCTTTAACATCTTTCAAGAATTCCAACATTTCCTCATCTACAAGATGTGCTGTTACTTCAAAATGAAAATTCATATTTTGAGGATTTTTATCCATTATAAATCTCATTATTTCCATAGCGTATTCTTTGTTTGTATTAAAAGTTCTATCAACAAACTTAACTTGACTTACCTCACTATCTATTAATTTTTCTAAGTCAGACTTTACCCTATCTAAACCAAAAAATCTTACACCTTTTATTGTTGAAGAAAGACAAAACTTACAATTAAAAGGGCACCCCCTTGAACTTTCAAAATAAACAATTTTGTTCTTAAGCTCCTTTGGCATATAATCATATGGAGAAGGAATTATATTTAAATTTTTAAGTAATGGCCTAGGTTCATTTACAATAATCTTATCCCCTTCCCTATATATTAAACCTTTTATATTTTTATAATCATTACCTTTGTCAATAATATTGATTATTAATTCTCTAAAAGTTACTTCTCCTTCACCGTATATTATAAAATCAATATACCTATACTTACTAAGCAAACCTTCACCATCAAAAGAAACTTCCGGTCCTCCTAATATAATCTTTATATCCGGTTTTACTATTTTTAATCTTTCGCTAATTGTAAGTGTTTGTTCAAAATTCCAAATGTAGCACGAAAATGCTACTATATCAGGATCCTGTTTATATATTTCACCTGCAATAAAATCTTCATTTTGATTAATAGTGTACTCAACAACATCAATATTAGGAATATCCTTTGAAAAACTTTTTAAATATCTTATTGAAAGAGATGAATGAATAAATTTTGAATTTAATGTTGTAATAATAGTCTTCATTTTTTTAGTCCTTTCCTTTACATATAATGATTTTATTATAACATATAGTTGAAAGAATTCATTTTTTAATAAAATGAATTCTATTAGAAATATTTGTAGTTTTTTTAGGATTTAAGAAGGTTTTTAAGGTTTTTTATAGAATGATATATTATATTGATAAATTATTTAAGAGAGGGGTAAGCAAATGCACGAATTTGAGAAAATTTCCATTTCTGAAATGTCAAAACAAGATATGCTGATGATCTTAGAAGCTCTTGAATACACTGGTAAAAACACTAATATTCAAGCATTCTTAGCATTAAGGAACAATATTATTAAGGAATTAAGTATTCTTGCCGAAAGCAGTGAAGAAGAATTCTTTGAATACCTAAAAAAATAGACCCCTAACAATTTAAGGGTCTTTTATTTTTTAAATTTATATATTCCTGATTTTGTGTTTATATAAATTATTTGTTTGTCATTAATTGTCTCTTTTTTTACAACTTTACATTTATTAAGCAATGAGTGATAAAAAACATCTCCAATATTAAAACTAAATATATCAGGCTCAACATATTTATCAATATACAATAACTGTGGCTCTATTCTACCTTTATTAAGCTTATAAATATATTCACTAAAATTTTCATAAATAGATATGTTTTCTTTTTTATCATATTCCATATTATTTTTTAGTGAGTATAATCCTATGGTAAAAGGACTATACTCACTTTTTATATTTTTATCTACCACTTTCAAAGATTCAACCAATGTCATAAAATGATTTGTTTTTAAACCATTCAATATATTTATTATTTCTATCCTCTTTCTTTCAAAATCTATATGAAAGTTACCTTGATAATCATTAACACTTACTCTAAAACTGTCATTATATAAATCTAAAAAATTAGTTTGTGACAAATTTATAATCTCTTCTTTTACTTCGTTAAGTATATTTGCATTATTTTTAAATATTAAAAACAATATCTTTGATAACAAGAGCCCTTCAAGTATATTTTCTATATTCCCTGTTGTATATAATATATTTTTTAAAATTTCTTCTTTTATAATATCCCATTTGTTATTAGAGAAAACAATAGGACTTATTCTAATAAATACACTATCATCTTTTTCTAGAAAGTAAATATCTGATTTAGGTTGTTTGTTAAGTGAATTTAGTAACACTGTATTGTCACCACTTCTATAAGAATACCATAGCTCTATTTCTTTTCTATATCTTTCATAGTCTATCCTTGTAGCAACTTCATCTTCACATGGAAGCAGTGATTTAATTGTAAGTACCGTCATTTCTATGATATATTCACTATCTTTAGATATTGAATTAAGTGCATTTAAAAGAAATTTTCCTATTCTCCCATCATCCATTTGTACATTCTCCTTTACATTTTATCTGGAGCTTCCATACCCAATAGATTTAGTCCTGTCTTTAAAACTGCTTTGGTTGCATATACCAATAGTAATCTAGCTTTTCTTATCCCTTCGTCTTCGCTTAGTATTGGGCAATTGTGATAAAATCTATTAAATGATTTAGCTATTTCTGTAACATGACGAGTAACAAAAGAAGGCTCATATTTTTCAGCACTATTTATTACCGTATTTGGAAAATCATACAACAATTTTATTATAGCCATTTCTTCCTCTGAATTTAATAGTGAATAATCTATATCATCTTCTAAGGAAAATTCTCCCTTATCTAATAATCTATTCGCTCTTGCATGAGCATATTGTACATAAGGACCAGTTTCTCCCTCAAAACTCAATGTCTTATCCCAAGAGAATACATAATCCTTAATTCTACCATTGAATAACTCTTGGAATACAATAGCACCAATTCCTACTTGTTTTGCTACTTCTTCTTTGTTTTCTAAGTTTGGGTTTCTTTCTTCTATGATATCATGAGTTTTCTCAATAGCTTTCTTAAGTACATCTTCTAAAAATACAACTCTTCCTTTTCTAGTAGACATAGTACCGTCTTCAAGACTTACCATACCAAATGGTACGTGAATACAATCTTTAACCCAATCGTATCCCATAAGTTTTACAATTGCCATCCATTGCTTGAAGTGTAATATTTGTTCAGAACCTACTACATAGATATTCTTATAGAAGTCATAATGCTCTTTTCTGTAAATTGAAGCTGCAATATCCCTAGTAACGTAAAGAGTAGAACCATCACTCTTTTTAACTAATGCTGGTGGTAAACCAAAAGATTCTAAATCAACTATTTCTGCACCTTCCGATTTTACAAGTAATTTTTTCTCTTCTAATTCTTCAATAACTCTTGGCATTTTATCTGAATAAAAACTTTCACCTGCAAGTGAATCAAATTTTATTCCAAGCATATCATATACTTTATTGAATTCACTTAAGCTAATTTCTCTCATCCAATGCCATAATTCCAAAGCTTCTTCATCTTGATGTTCTAACTTGTTAAACCAATTTCTTGCTTCATCGTCAAGAGCTGGATTTTTTTCAGCTTCCTCATGGAATTTTACATAAAGTTTTAAAAGTTCATTTATTGGATCTTTTTCTATAGTTTCTTTATCCCCCCAATTTTTATATCCTACTATTAATTTCCCAAATTGAGTTCCATAATCACCTAAATGATTTATTGCAACAGTATCATATCCTAAAAAAGTATATATCTTATAAAGAGCATGACCTATTATTGTAGTTCTTATATGTCCAATATGAAATGGCTTAGCTATATTAGGTGAAGAAAACTCTACCAAAACAGTTTTTCCCTCGCCTATTTTAGATGAACCAAATTTATCTTTTTTATCCTTTGCTTCGTCAAGCACAGTTTTCACTATAGCTTCCTTCTTCACAAAAAAGTTTATATATGGTCCTACACTTTCAATTTTTTCAAAGTATTCATTTTTACCTATCTTTTCAACTAATTCAGCAGAAATCAAATTTGGTGCTTTTCTAAAAGTCTTTGCCAATCTAAAACATGGAAATGCATAATCCCCCATCTCATAGGATGGTGGAATCTCTATAAGAGATTCAATTTCTTCCTTTCCCAATTCACTATCTATTTGATATATCAGTTCTACTACTTCATTCTTAAATTTTATCATATTTACCCTCCTCATTTATAAAAATCATACTTAAATACAGAAAAAACTCCCGTCTCAAAAAAAGAGACGAGAGTCACCCGTGTTACCACTCTAGTTGGTATAAATACCCACTTGTATCTTATAACGCCAACGGCGTATCATCCTACTCATTTTTCAGATGTATCCTCCAGGGTCCTCTTCAAATATAATTTGATTACTAGGCTTCCACCATCCCTAACTCGCTTAAATCAAAGAAAATATTCTACTCTCCCTTTCAAAGGATTTGTCATATTAAATTAGTTAATTACTAATATACAGTAAAATCAAAATTAATTCAAGTTATTATTTTAATTCTACTACTGTAACTCCACTTCCACCCTCTCCTATATGTCCAAGTCTATAGGATTTAACATGCCTATGAGTCTTAAGTAAACTCCTTATTCCTTCCCTTAAAACTCCAGTACCTTTTCCATGAATTATATATGCTTGCTTTAATCCAGCAATATAAACATCATCTAAGTATTTATCTAAATCTAGTAGCGCTTCATCTAATGTTTTTCCCCTTAAATCTAATTCATTCTTTACATTTTGGGCTTTACTTTTTATTATATTCTTTGTACTTGTTTGTGATTCTCTAATAGCCTTCTCCTTAACTCTCTTTAAAGTAGTAACATGAACATTTACTTTCATTATACCCACTTGAACATTTACATTTCCATTTTCATCAGGAGGAGAAAGCACTGTTCCCTGTTGATCAAGTGATATTATCTCTACTGTCTCTCCTACTTTTAAATTTTTAGGAGGTTTACTGCTTTTAGCTTCCAACAAGTTTTTCGCCAAATCTTGTTCAACTTCATCAAGACTCATTTTTAATCTATCCTGAGATTCTTGAATTTTTTTATTTTTTTCTTTTTCAATTTCTAATGATATTTCTCTTAATTCTGTCACTATTTCATCTGACTCTTCTTTAGCAGTCTTTAGGATATTACGAGCCTGTTCTTTTGCCTTTTGAATTATTTCTTCTTTTTTCTTTTCTACCTTTTCTTTTTCAAAGGTTAACTCCTTCTTTAGTTCTTCTATTTCTAATTTAAGTTTTTCTGCCTCTAACTTGTTTTCTTCAACTATTATTCGATCTCTTTCTATTGCTTGTAGAACATCTTCAAACTCAATATTTTCTTTAGAAATAAGGTTTTTGGCATAATCAATTATATAATCATTAAGTCCAAGACGCTTTGATATAAGAAATGCATTAGATTTCCCTGGTACACCTATCAAAAGTCTATAAGTAGGACTTAAAGTCTTAACATCAAATTCAACAGAAGCATTTTCTACGCCTTGTTTTGTTAGTGCATAAACTTTTAACTCACTATAGTGTGTAGTGGCTATAGTCCTAGCATTCATTCCATGAAGATAATCTAATATAGACATTGCTAATGCCGCTCCTTCAGTTGGATCTGTTCCAGCTCCCAATTCATCTAACAACACCAAGCAATTTTCATCTACATTTTCAAGTATACTAACAATATTAGTCATATGAGATGAAAATGTACTTAAACTCTGTTCGATACTTTGTTCATCTCCAATATCTGCAAAAATATTATCAAATACAGATATTTCAGAATTATGATTAGCTGGTATATGAAGACCTGATTGTGCCATTAATGTCAGTAGTCCCACTGTCTTTAGTGTAACAGTTTTTCCACCTGTATTTGGCCCTGTAATCACAAGAGTATTGAAATCATCGCCCATTCTTACATCTATTGGTACTACCTTTTTTACATTTAAAAGAGGATGCCTTGCTCCTTTAATATTTATATATCCACTATTGTTGATAATTGGCTTTGTCCCATCTATTTCAAGTGCAAGTTTTCCCTTAGCAAAAATGAAATCTACATTTTCTAATATCTTTTGATTTTCACTAATACTTTCAATCTTCTCTTCTACTAACTCTGTCAATTCGGATAATATTCTTTCAATTTCCTTCTGCTCTTTTATTTGTAATTCTTTTAACTCATTATTTAATTCTACTACAGCCATAGGTTCTACAAATAGTGTTGCACCACTTGCAGATTGATCGTGAACTAAACCTGGAAAATTAGACTTATTTTCTTGCTTAACTGGTACTACATACCTTCCCTCTCTAATGGTTACAATACTATCTTGCAATAACTTTCTGTTACTTGTAGAATTAATTATTGAATTTAATTTACTTCTAATAGCTTCGTTTTTAGATATTATTTGTCTTCTTATGTTCCTAAGTGCAGGACTTGCATTGTCTGATATCTCTTCAGGACTTATGATAGCATTATTGATACTATCTTCAATATACTTAAATGTTGACAATGAACTTATCAACTCTTCTAAAATAGGGTAATTTGACCCTTTATCTTCTTTACTTTCACTTAGATACTTTTTAAGACTCCTTGAAACTCTAAGAGAATCAGATATTTTAAGTAAACTACCAGGAGTTAATGTTCCTCCTATTTCAGCTCTTTTTAATTCAATAGAAATATCTTGTATTCCATAAAGGGGTGGATTTCCCCTTTTAATCAATAATGTAAAAGCTTCTTCAGTTTCATTTTGAATTCTCTTAACCTCTAATAAATCAGTTAATGGAACTATCTTACTAGCTAATTCTCTTCCTAAAGATGATTCAGTTTTTTCTTTTAACTTTTCAACTATTTTATAGTATTCTAATACTTTTAATGTTTTATTATTCATATTATCACCTCGATGCTAAAAAATCATAATACCCCTCTAAAATAATGTCCTTTAGTAAAACCTGCATCTTTTCTAAAATATTCTAATACTTGTGTTAAATCTCTCTCTTTTAGATTTCCATACAACCTGTTATAATAAGCATCCTGTATCATAGAAATATCTTTGTCTTCATAAGTAAAATCCAATCTTATCATTTCAATCCCTTTGTCAAATAATGTGTTCAAATCTTCAATAATAACCAATGGGACACTATTATATATGGTAGTTATACTATTCTGTCTTCTAAATGGAAATATTATGTTTTTCCTGTCTTTAAGACCATACCCTGAATTAAATTTACAAATACTACATTCACTATCTCCATTACACCCTTTTATTAAAGACATAGGGCAATGCTTCATAACCATAAGAGGTAAATATCCATATCCAATTACCTCATAAGGCATACTAGCCCTATTAACAACATCTTCAATTTGTTTTAATGTCAATTCAGGTGATAAGGTAATACTTCCTACTTTATTTTCTCTTAACAACCTTGCTGTATAGCTATTAAATACATTTAGGCCAATATCTCCATGAATAGGTAAGTTAAATCTGTTCTTTACAAAATTTAATGTTCCTATATTAGAGACAGAGATACCATCCAAATAATCTGAAAATAGTTCTAACTTTTCTCCTAATAATCTTAATCCTTTGTCAGTATATATCTTATCAGTATAAAAATATACTTCCTTATTTGCCTTTTTTACTTCTTTTATGCAATCATCAACATTTTCATAGAATCCCAGATAAATCCTATCTAATTTTTTTAAATCTATAGATTCAAATTGTTTAATATTTGACACTTTTACGCTTAACTTCTTTTCATTTAAATCAACCTTTGTCTCATCATATTTAAAAAAATCATTCTTGGCTCTACATAAGATATCTTCTTTTACTTTAATCCTATTATTAAAATTCATCTTCTTTTTATTTAGTTCTTCTATTCCATCTCGTCTTAATCCATTCAAATTGCTTAAAGATAAAAAAGAACCTTGTTCTAAGTTAATATCCATAACATCAATGTAATAAGGTTCATCAGACAACTTAGACAATTGGTTTTCAATTTTCTCTTTAGTTAAAGATACTTTCTGACCCTTTTCTACTAGTTGTTCTGTTTCTACATGTATAACATTTTCACCATCATAAATACTCAAATAAGCAGGATTACCAATAGAAATATTTACTTCCATTTTTAAAGGATACTTAATTTTCTCTTCTCCTACAAATGTACTATTGGCTCTCTCTAGTAGTGAAACACTTGATGTCTTATACACAGGAGAACCTATGGAAACATTTCTAATCCTATCAAGTTTCAAAATACCCCCCTTATTATTTGAAATATTCGCTACTAATCCAACATATTCACCTTTTTCGGTGGTCAGTTCTATTCCATCGCCTTTATCCAAATCCTCTATTAATTCTATATACATATTTTTTCTATCTATATTTTCTACTTTCCCTATATACACCCCTCTATTATCTGGCCTGTCTAAGGAAATGAAACCTTTCCCAAAATCACCAAATAAATAACCCTTTGTAAAACCTCTATTAAATATTTGAAGCAGCTCTTTTTTATCTTCCTTAGTTATCAATTTTACTCCCATATCTAATGCCTTCCTATACTTACTTACAACCAATGCTACATACTCTGGTCTCTTCATTCTTCCTTCAATTTTTAGAGACTTTAAACCTGAATCTACTACATCATCAATATTTTCAATAGTACATAAATCTTTGGTACTCAATATGTGTTTTTTTACTAATTGTTCGCTTACCACTTTTCCATCTTTTAAATGCACTATTGAATATGGCATTCTACAAGGTTGAGCACAAGTTCCTCTATTTCCACTTCTACCTCCTATAATACTACTCATAAGACATTGTCCAGAATAACAAACACAAAGTGCACCATGAATAAAACCTTCAAGCTCCACATTGGAATTATCATCAATATATTTTATCTCTTTAGTTGAAAGTTCCCTTGCTAGAACCACCCTTTTAAATCCCATGTTCTCTAAAAATAGCGTTCCTTCTAAATTGTTAATTGTCATCTGAGTGCTAGCATGTAGCTCAAAATCTGGAAACAAAGTCTTTATTAAATGTACTAATCCCAAATCCTGAACAATTAGCCCATCGACATCTATTTCATATAAATGTTTTATATAATCAACAGCTTCTTCAAGTTCCTTGTTTTCTAGTAATATATTTACAGTCACATATACTCTTATACCTCTTAGATGAGCATATTTTACAGCCTCTCTTAATTCATCAATTCCAAAATTAGAAGCATACTGTCTTGCATTAAATACTTTACCTCCTAAGTAAACTGCATCTGCACCATTTTCCACTGCAGCATAAAGTGATTCCATAGTTCCAACAGGAGCTAATAATTCAATTACATCATCTTTTTTAATCACTAGCCTATATTTCCTCCTTATTTTACTTAACATTACTATTTTCATTAAAATGCTTTAATGTTTCTTCTAACTCTTTTTTTATCTCTACCAGTTCTATTTGACTATCGAACAATTTGTCTTGTAAGTTTTTAATAGTTTTTTGATTTTCTTTCAACTCAATTTCTTTTAATTCTGATGCTTGTTTATGCTTTTTCAGCATTCTATCTTTATTTTCACTGTCCATTTTAGTTTCAAGCAATTCGTCTTTATATAAGTTACATTGATCCTCTAATTCTTCTATTCTCTTATTTGCCTTTTTTAATGTTTCAAGCATCTCTTCATATTTTTCCATAGGCTCTACAATCTCTTTTTTTAATTCCTTCAATTCTTCATAGACCCTATGATATTCATCTGCTATGTTGAAAGCTGCAAGAATTTGAGCCATCGAATCATTTAACCTATCATTTTTCTTTTGAACTTCTCTTATTTTACTATTTACATAAGCAGCAATACTTTTAACATATTCTTCAGCCTCATTTCCTACTACTGTGAAGTTACGACCACCAATATATACATCTACTTTGTTTTTTTCTGTCATAACTTTACCCTCTCCCTTAATTTTATATATAAGTATTCTACTTAAATTTCTATTTTCCTCTATTTTTAATTAAGTTAAAGGAGTAGATTTGATCTACCCCTTTAACTTCTAAGATTTGCTTTAAAGGTTTTTTCTACTTCTTCAACTATTTTTTCATGAACTTTGCTCACATCTTCATCCCTAAGTGTCTTTTCATAAGATCTATAAATGATAGAAAAAGCAACACTTTTCTTATCCTTTGGTATTTGTTCTCCTTCATATACATCAAATAATTCTACTTTTTCTATAATACCTTCTCCACATTTCCAAACAACATCTTCAATATCAGTCACAGGTATTTTCCTATCCAAAACTACAGCTAAGTCCCTTGTTATAGATGGATATTTTGGCAATGGTTTGTATTTTTTGTTAAGATTTGCCTCTTGTATTATTGTTTCAAAATCCAATTCTCCTATATAAACAGGAATTTCTATATCATAATTCTCTAACACATCTGGATGAACTTCTCCAATAATACCTAATACCTTGTTGTTATAAACTATATTTGCTGTTCTACCAGGATGGAATGTAGATAAGTTTTCCTCTCTTGAATATCTAAATCCAGAAATGCCCAATCTCTCAAGAAGTATTTCAACAATCCCTTTTAAATAGAAATAGTCTACATTTCCATACATACCAATGGTTAGTGTCCTTCTCTCTAACGGTAGGATTTCTAGTGGAATCTCTCTAGGTATAAAAATATTTCCTATTTCATAAGCAAGAGCTTCTTTAACACCATAATTAAAATTCCTAGATAATAAATCCATTATATTTGGTATAATAGTAGTTCTCATTACACTATAGTCTTCACCAAGAGGATTCATTAATTTTACACATTCTCTCTTACTACTATCTTTATCTAATTTAATTTTGTCATATGCTTTTGGACTTATAAAAGAATAAGTCATAACTTCATTTAAACCCAATCCTTGAAGAACCCTTATTGCCTTATCTTCAATAACAACATTATAAGGCCTTTCTGCTCTTGTAAGAACACCGATTAAAGGCTTGTTAGGTATATTGTGGAATCCATAAACCCTACCAACTTCTTCTATTAAATCTACTTCTCTTTCAACATCTAATCTAAAAGTTGGTACTTTAACTTCTAAACAATCATCTTTTTCTAGAACATCAAATTCAAGTCCATTAAGTATGTCAATTATATTTTTCTTATCCATTTCAACACCTAAAAGTTTATTTACTCTTTCAGGTCTTAAGCTTATTGTATTAATCTCCCTTTTATTTGGGTAATTATCAATTATCCCAGCTACTACCACTCCAGCACCAATTTCTTCAATCAGCTGACAAGCTCTATTACATGCAATTTCACATAGATTAGAGTCAATTCCCTTTTCAAATCTTGCAGATGCTTCTGTTCTTAAATTATGTGTCTTAGATGTAATCCTTACACTCTTTTCATTAAAATTAGCCGCTTCCAATAAAATAACATTTGTGTCATTAGTAACTTCTGTATGAAAGCCACCCATTACTCCTGCTATAGCTACTGGTTTTTCTCCATCAGCTATCACTAAATCAGAAGGATTTAATTTTCTCTCAACTCCATCAATAGTTTTAATTTCTTCTGATTCAAGCGCTCTTCTTACATATATTTTTTTGTCAACAATCTTATCTAAATCAAAAGCATGTAGTGGTTCACCAAATTCCAACATAACATAATTAGTTATATCCACAATATTGTTTATTGGTCTAACTCCAGCTTCCATTAACCTAGTCTGAAGCCATAATGGTGAACTTTCAATTTTAACATTTTTAATAACACTAGCATAATATCTATTACATAAATCTTTATCTAATACCTCTACTCCTCTTAGGAGATCATTAATATTTCCTTCTTCATTTTTTATTTCAATTTTAGGATATTTCATCTTAGAATTAAGCGTTGCACTAGTCTCTCTAGCCATTCCTACAATACTTAAACAATCTGGCCTATTAGGAGTAATTTCAAATTCTATTACTTCACCATAAAGACCAAGAACTTCTTTAATATCCATACCTACTGGATACTCTTTGTCTAATATAAAAATTCCATCTTTCATATCTTTAGGAACTACACTATCACTAATTCCCAATTCACTTAAAGAACAAAGCATCCCAAAGGACTCTTCACCTCTAAGTTTTCCCTTCTTAATCTTAACACCACCAGGAAGCCTTGCTCCAACAAGTGCTACTGGTACATAATCACCTTCACTAATATTATTTGCTCCGGTAACTATTTGAAGTTCTTTTCCAACATCAACTATAGTTATACATAATTTATCTGCATTAGGATGTTCCTTAATCTTCAATATATGTCCAACAACAACATTTTGTATTCCACTATCTAAATTTGTTATAGATTCAACATGAGAACCAGAAAGAGTTAATTTATCTGATAGTTCTTTTGAATCTACATTTATATCTACATAATCTTTAAGCCATTTTACTGGTAATAACATATTTCTCCTCCTTTAACTACTAAAATTGTGATAAAAATCTCATGTCATTCTCAAAGAGTAATCGAATATTATCAATACCGTATTTTACCATAGCAATTCTATCTATACCCAACCCAAAAGCAAAACCACTATATACTTCTGAATCAATTCCACAATTTTCTAGAACCTTTGGATCTACCATACCACACCCTAGAAGTTCCATACTCCAACCTGTTCCATTACAGTCCTCACAGCCTTCTCCCTTACATTTAAAGCAAGATACATCAACTTCTGCACTTGGTTCAGTAAACGGAAAATAATGAGGTCTAAATCTAGTTTTCATATCATATCCAAACAATTCTTTTATAAATATATCTATGGTTTCTTTTAAATTAGCCATAGTAATATTCTTATCAACAACTAAACCTTCTAATTGATGAAACATAGGTGAATGAGTATCATCTACATCATCAAATCTAAAAGTTCTTCCTGCAGATACAATTTTAATTGGTGGTTCTTTTTCTTTCATAACTCTTACTTGTACAGGAGAGGTATGAGTTCTCAAAAGAATATCTTCAGTTATGTAGAAAGTATCTGTCAGATCTCTTGAAGGATGATTCTCTGGAGAGTTTAATGCATCGAAATTATTTTCAACCGTCTCTACCTCTGGACCATGTACTATACTAAATCCCATACTCATAAAAACATTTTCTAATTCTTCCATGGTAGCAATAAGAGGATGACGATGTCCCAAAAGAATCTTATTACCTGGCATAGTAATATCAATTCTTTCCTTTTCTAATTTTCTCCTTTTCATTTCGTCTCTTAATTTATTTTTTGTCAAATTTAATTCTGATTCAAGTTCTTTCCTAACTTCATTTGCTATCTGTCCAACAGCAGGCCTCTCTTCCTTAGAAAGGCTTCCCATTTCCCTAAGCACTTGAGTTAATTCTCCTTTTTTGCCTAAGAATTTAACCCTTATTTCCTCTAATTGTTCTACATTTTTTAACTTGTTCATATCTTTTAATGCTTCTTCTTTGATTTTATATATCTTATCTTTCATATTTTGAACTCCTTTCATACCTAATTATAAGAAAAGCTTCTATCTAAGCATTTTAATGTAGCTTTTTAAGGTAAGTTTACATCTGATAAAAAATAAGACCTTCTCCTAAGGATAAAGGTCAAAATATCCAAAACTGTTTGTATAAATTATAGCACTAGAGTATTTAAAACTCAAGGATTATTCACCCTTTGTCTAGCTACTTCATACATTACAACAGATGTAGCTACAGCCGCATTTAGAGATTCAGCCTTACCATACATAGGAATCTTTATCAAAAAGTCTGAAATACTTATCATCTCATCTGAAACTCCATTTGCTTCATTTCCTATTATAATAGCTATATCTTTAGTTAAATCTACTTCATGGATATAATTTTTACCTTCGAGAGATGTTGAATATACTGTAATCCCCTCATTCTTAAAATTATTTGTCAGCACTATCTTATTATCTGAAAAAACAATGGGAATATGAAACAATGACCCCATAGTAGCACGTACTACTTTTGGATTATAAACATCTACACAATTATTAGTTAAAACCACTCCACTAGCACCAAAGGCATCTGCGGTTCTAATTATAGTTCCAACATTACCAGGATCTTGTAGTTCATCTAAAATAATTATAAACTTATTCTTACTTTTAAATAGTCCCTCTAACTTAAAGTCATTGATTTTCCCGACTGCCAATATACCCTGAGGATTTTCTGTGTCTGATAATTCTTTTAGTAGACTGTTTGGAATATTTATTGTATTTGTGTTTAACTCTTCAATTTTTTTAAATAATTCTTTTCCTCCAGTTACATTGAAAAGATCTTCTGAAATTAAAACACACTCAGGATTCCCTATCCATTTTATATATTCATCTACAATTTTTACACCTTCTATTAAGTAACTCTTTTTCTCCCATCTCTCTTTTTTTCTTTTGAGTCCTTTTATTCCTTTTATTGTTGGATTTGAAGGACTAGTAATATACTTCATATCCTAACCACCAATTCGATTTTCTATTTTTTCTATATCCTTTGTATTCCCTATTACTACTAAAATATCTTCTTTTAAAATCTCATCATCTGCATAAGGAGATATATTTATATATTCTTCTCTTTTTATAGCCATAACATTAAGTCCATACTTAGTTGGTAGTTTTAATTCCTTTAAAGTTTTATTTTCCCATTCTGAAACAGCTGTAATCTCTACAATACTATAATCAGGAGAAAGTTCAATAAAGTCTAATATATTTGTAGACACTAAATTATGTGCAACTCTTACACCCATATCTCTTTCAGGAAATACTACTTTGTCTGCGCCTATTTGCTTTAATACTTTTCCATGTAGTTCATTCTGTGCCTTAGCTATAATCGACTTAACACCTAATTCTTTAGATATTAAAGTTGCAAATATTGAAGCTTCCAGATTAGAACCAATACTAATTATCACCACATCAAAATTTCGTATCCCTAATTCCCTCATAACATTTTCATCCATTACATCTGCTTGTACAGCATGAGTTACAGAATCAGATATCTCTTGAACTAGTTCTTCATCTTTATCTATTGCTAAAACTTCGTGACCTAGATTATATAAAGTTTTAGCAATGCTAGAGCCAAATCTTCCACATCCTATAATAGCAAATTGTTTCATAAGCTCTCTCCTTTCTATCCTACAAATAAATTTCCTTCGGAATATCTATAATTACTTAATTTTGATTTTTGTTTTTTAGCAAATGCAAAAGCCATTGTTAAAGGTCCTACTCTACCTGAATACATTGTAAGTATTATTAATACCCTTCCAAACTTACTTAGATTTGGCGTTACTCCCCTAGTTAAACCTACGGTACCAAAAGCTGAAGTAGTTTCAAATATTAAATCTAAAAATGTTGCATCTTCAGAGATAGTAAGTATTAATGATACTACAGTTACTAAAAATATTCCTACGCTCAAAATAGCTAATGACCTATTAATTATTTCTTGAGATATTCTTTTTTTAAATACTACTACATCCTTATCTCCTTTGATTACAGATATTGTAGTTAAAACAATTGCCCCAAAAGTAGTTGTTTTTATACCACCAGCAGTAGATATAGGAGAACCTCCGATAAACATTAAAATAATCATAATAAACACTGTAGTATCTTTTAATTTCATCATGTCTACAGAATTAAATCCAGCTGTTCTCGGTACAACAGCTTGAAAAAACGAGGCAAGGGTTCTATCCTTTATACTCAGATTATAAAGTGTTCCCGGATTATCCCACTCAATTAAATAAACTAATATTGTACTTACTACTATGAGTATCAAAGTAATCAGCAATACCAATTTTGTGTGAAGATAAAACCTATTAAATCTCTTGTTTCTAGATATATCAATGTAAACTGAAAAGCCAAGACCACCGATGATAATTAATGTACAAATAGTTAAATTTACAACCATATCACCTACAAATGGTATCATACTATTACCCGTAATATCAAAACCTGCATTGCAAAAAGCTGAAATAGCATGAAATACTGAGAACCAAACTCCTTTTACCAAACCATATTTAGGTATAAATCTTGTAGAAAGAAATATAGCTCCAATTCCTTCAATTGCAAAGGTAGACAATATGATATACTTAGTTAGCCTTACTAATCCTGACATAGTTTCTTGATTAAGCTGTTCCTTAATAATCAATCTTTCTTTCAATGTTATTTTTTTACCTAAAATTAAAGCAACTAAAGTAGCCATTGTCATAAATCCTAATCCACCCATTTGAATAAGACATATTATTACAATCTGTCCAAATAAAGACCAAAACTCCCCTGTATTAACAACTACCAATCCAGTAACGCAAACTGAAGAAGCAGATGTAAACAAGGCATCTAAAAATCCAATACTTTCACCTGACTTTGTAGCTATAGGAAGATTAAGTAGTATTGCTCCTAAAATTATTAATCCAGCAAATCCTAAAGCTAATACTCTAGGTGGATTAAGTTCTAATGCCTTAAGCTTTTTTTTTATAAATGTCACTTTAATGTCACCTACCATATTTGATATTAATAACTATTATAACTGATTAATATAGATTATAATACTTTTTTAAAAAAATAAAAGCTCCGAAATCGGAACTTTTATAATTACATACCTTTTGCTATTTCTACTAATTTTGAAAAACCTTCTGGATCGTTTATTGCCATTTCGGATAACATTTTTCTGTTAATGTCTATATTTGCTTTCTTTAAACCACTAATAAGTGTGCTGTAGTTCATTCCATTTAATCTTGCAGCAGCATTTATTCTAGCAATCCACATTTTCCTAAAGTCTCTCTTTCTTAGCTTTCTACCTATATATGCATAGTCAAGTGACTTCATTACTGCTTGATTTGCTGGCCTATATAACTTACTTTTAGCTCCATAATATCCTTTTGCTTGTTTTAGAACTCTTTTATGTCTTTTCTTTGCATTAACTCCTCTTTTTACTCTTGCCATCTAAACTACCTCCTTCGCTTCTATATATGTTTTTTCTAGTAAGGCATTACTTTATTCATTCTCTTTAAATCAGAATCGCTAACTAATGCAGATTTTCTTAAATTTCTAATTCTCTTTGGTGACTTTTTACCAGTCTTATGGCTTTTATATGCTTTATATCTCTTTAACTTTCCAGTTCCAGTTCTTTTAAATCTCTTAGCCGCTCCTCTATGTGTTTTCATTTTTGGCATAATTATTACCTCCTCTATCTATTCTGTTTTAGGCATTAAATACATAACCATATTTTTACCTTCCAGTTTAGGATGTTTATCTATAACCCCTACTTCTGAGGTTATTTTAGCAAACTCAGATAATACTTCTTTCCCTTTTTCAGTATGTCCTAACTCCCTACCTCTAAATCTTACACTAACTTTAACTTTATCTCCATCTTTCAAAAATTCAATGGCTCTATTAGCTTTTACATTTAAATCATGTGTTTCTATATTAGGAGTTAATCTTACCTCTTTAACATTTATAACTCTCTGATTCTTTTTTGCTTCTTTTTCCTTTTTAGCTAATTCATACTTATATTTACCATAATCCATGATTCTACATACTGGTGGTTTAGCATTTGGTGCAATCTTCACCAAATCCATTTTTTTGTCAAAAGCCATTTCCATAGCTTTTCTACTTGGAAATATTCCTAATTGATTACCATCAACATCAATAAGTCTTACTTCCCTATCTCTTATCTCTTCATTAATTTGAAGTTCTTTAATATTACTACACCTCCTAAAAATTATGCTTTTCATACTTATAAAAAACAATAAAAGCGGGTAAAATTACCCGCTTTTTCCCAACATCAAACAAAAAGTATACTAAATACTTTTGTTAAATCATAAAACCCTATAAGCTTTAGCCATAAGGTGAGAAGCGGTACTTCTACTTTCTTTACCCCAATATTTACTTTCTCTAGTCATTATATGATATATTTTCAAAAGTGTCAACGTTTTTTATATTTATTGTTTATGTTATTTATTTTGACAATTCATAAATAGCTTTAGCATACATCCTAGCTAGTCTCATGAGATGATCTATGGAAATAAACTCATCTTTTTGATGGGCTAATTCTATTTGCCCAGGAAATATAGGCCCAAAAGCCACTGCATTATCCATTGATCTTGCATATGTTCCACCACCTATAGCTATAGGTTCACTATCATTATCACCAGTTTCTTCCCTATATACTTTCATTAGCTTTTGAACTAATTCATTGTCTTTTGGAACATATAATGGTTTCATTTCATCATTATCTTCAATTACTACAATACCAGTTCCTTTAAGTTCATTTCTAATTCCATCATATACAGCTTTTGCACTAGATTTAATAGGATATCTTATATTTATAGATAACACTATTTCATCATTAGTAGTTTTTATAACACCTGGATTGAAATTTAGTTTTCCAGAAACATCATCATCAAAACCACAGCCTATATTTTCTCCATGATGCTTTAATGCGATTTTTTCATTATACATCTTAATAAAATCACATATATCACAATCACAATCAATTATTTCTCCTAAAAATAGCATCATATAACTGATGGCATTTTCTCCCTTTTCAGGTGTGCTTCCATGAGCTGAAACACCTTTAGCTTTAATTTTTACTTCATTATTTTCTTTAATTATAGAGATATTATATCCCGTTTTTTTAACAAATTCATTCAATTTTTCTTCTAATTCTTCTACATTTTTAACATCTAAAACAACTTCACAATTATCTGGAACCATGTTTACTGCATTGCCACCTTTAATTGATTTTATTGCAATATCTCCACATGAATGTTTTTCAATTTTTTTAACTAAATCAAAAGCTATAATTCCCTTTTCTCCATGAATTACAGGAAAATCAGCATCTGGCGTAAAAGCCATTTCTGGAGCTTGTTCATGCTTAAAATAATATTTCATACATCCACAACCGGTTTCTTCATTTGTTCCAAATATTATTCTAACTTTTTTATTTAGTGGAACATTTGACTCTTTTATTGCTTTCATTGCATATAGAGTTGCTACTGCTGGTCCTTTATCATCAATAGTACCTCTACCATATATTTTATCATCATGAATTTCTGAGCTATAAGGAGGATATATCCACCCATCTCCTTCTGGAACCACATCTAGATGAACTAATATACCTACAGTTTCTTCTCCTTCTCCAAATTCCGCATAACCAGCATATCCATCAAGATTCTTTGTTTCAAAACCCATTTCCTTTGATAAATTTAAAGCATATTCTAATGCTTTATATGCTCCTTCTCCAAAAGGCATTTTAGGTTTTGCTTCACCTTCCACACTTTTTATCCTGACAATTTCTTGTGTCGATTTAACGATATCGTCTTTGTAACTTTCAACTAATTCAATAAATCTCATAAAAATACCTCCTCTCATTTAATTATTTCCATAAAAATATTACCTAATTCTATTATACCTTTTCTATTTATTTCCTTCAACATTGTATTGTTTTTTTATATAAAAGATAAAATTGGTTACACTATTAATAGTAAAATGCAAAGGTGGGGATAGTTTGCAAAAGAAAAAGTTAGTGTTTAGTTTAGCCCTTTTAGGGATAGTTGTTTCTTCAATTCTTTTTTTTGATAAATTCTTTCCAACTACTCAGCTAAAACATATAACCAATAGTGACAGATACTTGATTTGGTCACTAACAATTGTTTTTTTGATATACTATTTAAAACTTGAATCAAATCCTCAACTAGTACCATTAACTATATCTAATGAAAAAGATGGAGTTAAAAATGATAATAAATTAAATATCTCTTTTAGAGATGTAGCTGGACTAGAAGAAATAAAAGAAGAATTACAAGAAACTATAGGTTTTATCAACAATAGCGACAAATACATGAAGATGGGTGCAAAAATACCAAAAGGAATACTGTTTTATGGTCCTCCTGGTACAGGTAAAACTCTACTAGCTAAAGCTGTTGCAGGAGAAACAAATTCTACTTTTCTCTATGCTAGTGGTTCTGAATTCGTCGAAAAATATGTAGGAGTGGGAGCAAAAAGAGTAAGAGCTCTATTTGAAAAAGCTAAAAAAGAATCTCCTAGTATTATCTTTATAGATGAAATAGATGCCATTGGAGCTAAGAGAAATCTCGATTCAAATAATGAAAAAGATCAAACACTTAATCAATTACTTGTTGAAATGGACGGTTTCAATACAAGTGATACAGTAGTAATCATTGGGGCAACAAACCGGCTAGACTTATTAGACGAAGCATTATTGCGTCCTGGTAGATTTGATAGACACATTTATATAGGAAACCCAAATATGAAGGCTAGAGAAAAAATATTAGAAGTTCACACTAAAAATAAACCACTTCACAAAGAAATCTCTATAAATGAAATAGCAAATAAAACCCATGGTCTTTCTGGTGCAGAACTTGCTAACATTGCCAATGAAGCAGCAATAATTGCAGTAAGAAAGAACAAAAATAAAATAGATAAAGAAGATTTTAATCAAGCAATTGAAAGAGTATTAGCTGGTTTGGAAGTAAAAAATCCTTCAGTATTACTTAAAGAAAAGAAAACAGTTGCAATTCATGAATCAGGTCATGCACTAGTTAGCAAAATACTTAAAACAGACATGATTCAAAAAATATCTATTATACCCCGAGGGCAAGCCTTAGGATATGTTTTAAAATTTCCAGAGGAAGAAAGATATCTACTAACAAAAAGAGAATTAATATATAAAATCACAGGTCTCCTTGCTGGGAGAGCTGCTGAACAAGTTATATTTAATGAAATAACTACTGGAGCAAAGGATGACTTAACAAAAGCAACACAAATTGCTCAAGAAATGGTTTGTTCCTATGGAATGAGTGATTTTGGAAATATTTCAATAGATGAATACTATATAAGAAACAGTTTTGATGAAGTAAGACAAGAAATAAAAAAGATAACTGATAGTTGTTTTGAAAACGCCTTAAAAATTATAGAAGAAAATAAAATAATCCTTTTCCATGTAGCTGATATACTTATGGAAAAAGAATCAATAACTAATGAAGAACTAGATAAAATATTTAAAGAGTATGAAACAAAAATTTACTATGCAACATAATAAAGGTAGGAGGTAATCCGAGGCCACTGAAAAAGTGCCCTTTTAATAACACCTTAATCCTAAAATAATTATTTTCTAATAAAATACCAATTTAAATCTAAAAAACTTCATAATAAAAGATAATTTAGAGGATAGTATA
>Ga0129309_1000645_pt1 | contig 24863 bp, 23 predicted proteins | sample L1105metagenome_FD_94439 | JGI IMG/M metagenome (GOLD analysis project Ga0129309, IMG submission 94439) | Ring-tailed lemur group fecal microbial communities from Wisconsin, USA - L1105 metagenome | ecosystem: Host-associated > Mammals > Digestive system > Large intestine > Fecal | place: USA...
ATGGCAGTCCATAGTGATTGCCCTCCCTCTGTAGAAGTTGTGTGGTAACTTCATTCTACCACGGGGAGAGAAATCACTATGGATTTTTTACTCAAGTGTCCAACTTGATTTTACAATCAACCATTATAATTAACCTAACGAAGCGCAAACGTTTACACAATGGGAGCCTCTGATCAAGGCTCCGTACATGCAAGAATGTGTGGGAATGGATGTGAGGATGGCAAGAAAATAGAACAGGCGTGATTCCCGGCAGAAAACAGAAAGAGGTGTTATCGTGTCAAAGAATACCCTTCCCAAAAAGCCGCTGACAAAGAAGCGGCTGAAGAACCTGATTCTGAACGTGGTGCGCAACCCGTTCAATATGATCGTTCTGGTCAGTCTGATCGTGCTGTTCTGCCTGATCGTGATCCCCCTGCTGACCATGGTCAAGTCCACCTTTACCCTGGCCCAGTCCGAACTGCGGCGCGTGGATGGCAAGGTGGGCGATTTCACTTTGTATTACTGGAAATACATGCTGGCCAGCAAGCTGAGCATGGCCGTCTTGTGGGAGCCTTTGATGCACTCCCTGTTCTGCGGCATCATGACGACGCTGATCTCTGTGCCTCTGGGCTCCGTCCTGGCCTGGCTGATGATTCGCACCGACCTGCCCGGCAAGAAGGTGCTGGGCCTTCTGGTCACCGTGCCTTACATGATCCCCTCCTGGACCAAGGCTCTGGCCTGGCTGGCGGTGTTCCGGAACTCCACCAGCGGCGCAAACGGCTTCCTGGCCGGCTTAGGCATTCCCATACCTGACTGGCTGGCCTACGGCCCGATCGCCATTATTTTGTGCATGTCCATGCACTATTACGCATTCTCTTATATCCAGGTGTCCGGCGCGCTGCGCTCCATCAACTCCGAGCTGGAGGAGATGGGCGAGATCCAGGGTGCCAACAAGGCACAGATCCTGCGCCACATCACCCTGCCCCTGATCATGCCCTCTGTGCTGTCCGCACTGGTCATGACCATCTCCAAGTCCATCGGTACATACGGCGTGGCCGCTAACCTGGGCAACCGGATCGGCTACTACACCCTGGCCACCAAGATGCGCGTGTTCATCGACCAGGGTCCCCAGGGCGTGGGCTATGCCATGTCCATCGTTCTGGTGGGTCTGGCGGCGCTGATCCTGGTGGGCAACCAGCGCATCATCGGCGTCCGTAAGTCCTATGCCACCGTGGGCGGCAAGGGCGGCCGCAGCACGCTGATGCCTCTGGGCAAGGCCAAGAAGCCCATGATGGCGTTCCTGTTCGTATTTTTGTTCCTGGCTATGGTGATGCCCTTCTTCGTGCTCATTATGGAGACCTTCCAGATCACCACCGGCGCCGGCTACGGCCTGGATAACCTGACCCTGTACAACTGGATCGGCACTACCGACAATGCCGTGAAATATACCAACTATCCCGGCATCTTCCGCCATGACGAGTTCTGGCAGTCCTTCTGGAACACCGTCCGGCTGTCTCTGATCGCCTCCATCATCACCGCCTTCTGCGGCCAGTTCCTGGGCTATATCAGCTCCCGCGGCCGCGGCAAGTGGTACGGCAACCTCACCGAGCAGTTGGTGTTCGTGCCCTACCTCATGAGCGGCGTGGCGTTCTCCACCATGTACTTCTCCATGTTCTCCCGTCCCCATCTGGGCGGCCTGATCCCCTCTTTGTATGGTACTTTCACGCTCATCATTCTGACCTCTGTGGTCAAGCACTTCCCCTTCGCCAGCCGTTCCGGCACCGCCAATATGCTCTCCATCAGCGTGGAGCTGGAGGAAGCGGCGGACATCGCCGGCGCCAGCTTCTGGAAGCGGATGTCCTCCATCATCATCCCCCTGGCAAAGAACGGATTTATCTCCGGCTTCATGCTGGTGTTCATCTCCATCGCCAAGGAGCTGGACCTGATCATCATCATGATGACCCCCACCACCCGGACCCTGTCCTATCTGGCGTTCACCTACTCTCAGGAAGGCTATAACCAGATGTCCGACGCCATCTCCGTGGTCGTGCTGCTTTACATCCTCGTTTGCTACATCATCGCGAACAAGGTCGGCGGCGCCGACATCAGCAAGAGCTGGTAATTCCGGAGCCCGTGTTACTTGACAGAAAGGAAAGAATGATATATGAGTCGCATTGAATTAAAGCATATTGATAAATTTTACGGCAGCAACCACGTCCTGCGGGACATCAACCTGACCATCGAGGATGGCGACTTCATGACCCTGCTGGGCCCCTCCGGCTGCGGCAAGACCACCACTCTGCGCGTGGTCTCCGGCCTGGAGAAGCCCCAGAACGGCATCATGACCATCGACGGCGTGGAGATGATCAACGCTGACGACGCTTACTACGCCGAGCCCAGCAAGCGCGGACTGAACCTGGTGTTCCAGTCCTACGCCCTGTGGCCCCACATGACCGTTTACAACAACATCGCTTTCGGTCTGAAGATTCAAAAGATGGATAAGGCGGAGATCGACCGCCGCGTCATGGACTCTTTGAAGATGATGCGGATCGACATGTACAAGGACCGCTATCCTACGGAGCTCTCCGGCGGTCAGCAGCAGCGTGTGGCCATCGCCCGTGCCGTGGCTTCCAGCCCCAAGTTGCTGCTCCTCGACGAGCCCCTTTCCAACTTGGATGCCAAGCTGCGTATCGATATGCGCGCCGAGCTGCAGCGTTTGCACAGACAGCTGGGCACCACCATCATCTACGTCACCCATGACCAGACCGAGGCATTGACCATGTCCACAAAGATCGCCCTGTTCAAGGCAGGCGAGTTGAACCAGGTGTCCACGCCCATGGAGCTGTATAACAACCCCATCGATTTGGAGGCTGCGGACTTCATCGGCAACCCCCGCATCAACCTGGTGCCCGGCAAGGCCGAAATGAAGGGCGGCCAGCTGGTGGTCAAGAGCGAGCTGGGCGGTCATACGTTCCCCGCCGAGCACCTGACCGACGAGGAAAAGCCCGCCAGCGGCGAGTTTGACTGTGTGCTGGCTATCCGCCCCGAGCAGATCCTCATTTCCCGGGAGCCTGTGGAGGGCGCTCTGCCGGTCACCGTCTATGCCAGCCAGCCCGCCGGCTCCGAGACCATCGTCACCCTGAAGGCCGGCGAGGAGGAGTTCCTGTCCAAGGAGATCGGCCAGGCGCAGTATGAGCTGGACCAGAAGGTCTGGGCCATCATTGACCAGAACAAGATCAACGTTTATAACAAGGAAACCACCCGTCTCATTAAGCGCGCGGTGTGACCGCGAGTTTATAAATGCCCCCAGCACGGCAATTCCCTACATGTTTTCAAAACGAAAGGAGAAGACCCGATGAAGATGAAGAAGTTTTTTGCGCTGCTGCTGACAGCGGTCATGGTCCTGAGCCTGGCTGCCTGCGGTAAGAAGGAGGAAGCTGCGGCTCCTGCGGAGCAGGGCGGCGAGCAGGCTGCGGAGTCCACCCTGCACCTGGGTGTTGACCCCGAGACCGGCGAGGAGTTCTATGGCCCCTATTGGGATGAGTGGAGCGACATGACCGATGACCAGCTCTATGAGCAGGCCCTGAAGGAAGATGTCACCATCAATATTTACGCTACCTCCTCCAAGATGCTGAAGGCTGAGGAGCCCTTCGAAGAGATGTATCCCGGCCTGGATGTTGTTGTTTCCGACCTGGACTCCGACGAAGTGCTGAACAAGGCCAAGATCGAGCATGACAGTGGCAACATCACCGCTGACGTGCTGCAGACCAAGGACGTCAACGGCAGCGTCTTCTATGAGTGGTACAACCAGGGCATCATCGAGCCCTTCTATCCCCGCGACATCTGCGCGCACATTGACGATGCGAACCTGAAGTACAGCTATCCTCTGTATGCTTCTCAGGCGTTCTGGTATTACAACACCGAGGCGTTCCCCGATGGCCAGCCCATCGACAACTGGTGGCAGATCATTGAGAAGGACGAGAACGGCAATCAGCGTTTCCGTCTGTTCACCAAGGAGATCGGCCAGGAGTCCGCATACCTGTCCCTGTTCGCCAGCTTCATCAACAATGCCGACGAGATGGAGAAGGCCTATGAGGATACCTACGGCGAGAAGCTGGAGTACACCTACAATGCCAACGATTTTGACTTCGAGGTCCCCGAGAACAACGCCGGCGTGGAGTACCTGTGGCGCTTCAGCCAGGCCAAGATGACCTTCATCGGCGACGGTGACGAGCTGGTGCTGGCCGTTCATAACTCCACCGCTGACGATCCCGCTCTGTGCCTGGCTTCCGCCGGCAAGATCGAGAACCAGGAGGAGTCCGGCTATAACATCGCTTGGTGCACCAAGCTGGCTCCTTACACCGCTCTGCTGAACACCGAGTCCCTGTTTGCCGTTGCCGGCAGCGACAGCCCCGCTGGCGCCCGCCTGTTCATCCGCTACATCACCGGCGGTGCCGATGGTGAGAGCGGCGGCCTGAAGCCCTTCACCAAGGTCGGCAACTGGCCTCTGCGTGATGACGTCGAGGACAAGAAGAATCCCGCCAAGCTCGAAGAACTGGGCGCCCGTGCCAACGACATCGACGCCATCTATTCCATCTATCCCGACGTTCAGGATATGTGGACTTACTGGTTGAACAAGAGCCCCAATAAGTGATATAATTCTCATTGACGTCCCGACAGTGAGAATGCTGTAAAAGGTGGGCGGCTCCGCGCCGCCCATCCTTTTTATCCAAAGGAGGAACTCCCATATGAGCAAGGGCACCAATCCCATCCAAGACGAGCAGTGGAACCAGAAGGTCACAAAGGCGGCGGACAGCTTTTGGTCAGCCTTTCAAATGACGGAAAACGGCAAGGTGAAAAGCACGCTGCTGCTGTACTCCTTTTGCCTGTGCTGGGTCTATATTGCCGTTTATGTCATCGCGTTCGCCTTTTTGCTGGACCCGCTGGACGCCCTGGTATCCGGCGCACCGACAGCGGTGGTCTATTTGGTGGAGGCGCTGGTGCCCGCACTGGTTGGTACGGCTGTCTGTATGCTGCCCTGGCGGCTTTTCAAGGAAAAGCGCCTGATTCCGGCCAGCTTTATCTGGATGTTCCTGCTGGCGGCCGCCTGCCTGATCACCATGCTGGTGCTGATGCAGGATGAGCCGGAGACCAGGCAGTTGTTCCTCTTGTTTTTTGTACAGGCGGTGCCGGCACCTGTTTTTCTGGGCCTGGGAGTTTCCGGTGCGCTGTATTATAGGTACTGGAAGAACCGCCCGGCTGCGGTTGTCCCGGTGCAGAAAGGCAGCTGAATTGCAAAAAAAAACAGCGTGTCCATCATGCGATGGACACGCTGTTTTTTTGTTTCTGTTTCCGCTGCTCTGACAGCTTAGTAGCACTTGCGGTAGATGGCCTCTTCGGACTCCAGGTCGAAGGGATAGTAGGCGTTGGTCATCAGGCGCTGCTGGTTGGTCTCCACGGACTGGGGGAAGGTCTTGAAGTCGGCCTCGGTGAAGCCGCAGTCACGCAGGGGACGCAGGGGCAGGATGCGCTGCAGCAGGGCGTTCATCTCGGGGATGGCGTTCTTGACCTCGCAGCCCAGGATGCCGGCCACCAGCTCCTTGAAGCGCATGATCTCGCCGTCGGGATTCTTCTCATCATAGTAGTCCATGATGGCACCGAACAGCATATAGTTGCTCTCGCCGTGAGGCACGTGATAGGTGCCGCCCAGAGGGAAGCTCATACCATGGACAGGGCCGCAGCCAGCCTTCAGGAAGGCGATTCCGGCGTAGAAGGAAGCGGTGACGAACTGATCCATGTACTCGAAGCGGGCATCCTGGCCCTTTTCATCGATGAGCTTGAAGCCCTTCAGGATCATGTCCATGGCCTTCTCGCTGAACAGCTCGGAAGTGATGGTCTTGCGGTGGGGGCTCAGGAAGGACTCGGTGGCATGCACCAGAGCGTCGATAGCGGAGCAGGCGAAGGGCTTGTAGGGCAGGGTGCGCAGCAGGTCAGGGATCAGGCAGACCTTATTGGGGATGATGTCGTCGGACACCAGGCCCAGCTTGGTCTCGCCGCCGGTCAGCACGCCGTCCTTCTCGTCCTTGACGATGGCGACGGAGATGTTGGTGCACTCAGAGCCGGTGCCGCAGGTGGTGGGGATGGCGATGACGTCCTTCTCATGCACCACGGGGAACCGCTTGAAGTACAGGTTGTGCACAGTGTCGGGGCGCTTGCAGCCCAGCAGCTTGCACAGGTCCATGATGGCGCCGCCGCCCACAGCGATGACACGGTCATAGCTGTCATAGGGGATGGCATCGTACATGGTCTGGATCATGGCCTCGGAGGGCTCACCGGCACCGAACTTCTCCTGGAACACGAAGTTGCACTTCAGGCCCAGTTCCTTCATGAAGGGGGTGTAGATGAACTCATTGGTCAGGACCACGTCGCGCTCGTTCAGCTTGAACTCCTCAGCCATCTGAGCAAAGGTCTGGAACTTGTACACAGTGGGAGCGAAAATGATCTCGCGCTTATCAGCCATCAGAGAGGCGGAAAAAGCATCCATAGCCATTGGAATCAACTCTCCTTTAACAATAAAAATAATTTATTGACACTTCCCCGGCATCCGCCGGGGAAGAAGTCAACAGAGGATCACTTGCGGGCAACAGCCTTCTTCACGGCGGCCACGATGTTGGCGGCACGCAGGCCGTACTCGTCCATCAGGAAGTCCTGGGGACCCACCTGGCCGAACTGGTCCTGCACACCCACGAACTCCTGAATGGTGGGGCAGTTCTTGGCCAGGCAGTTGGCCACCACGCTGCCCAAACCGCAGGTGACGTTATGGTTCTCGGCGGTGACGATGGCGCCGGTCTCTTTGGCGGCCTTGATGACCAACTCCTCGTCCAGAGGCTTCCAGGTGAACATATCGATGACGCGGACGGAAATGCCCTCGGCCTGCAGAGCCTCGTAGGCCTTCAGGCTCTCATCCACCATGATGCCGGAGGTGATGATGGTGGCCACATCCTTGTCGCTCTCATGGAGGACAACGCCCTTGCCGATCTCGAACTCGGAGCCGTCATCATACACCTTGATAATGCCCTTGCGGACAAAACGGGTGTAGGAGACGCCCTCCACGTTCACCAACTGGCGGGTGATGCTGGCCAGCTGGGCATAGTCGGCGGGGTCCAGAACGGTGGTCTCGGGAATGCTCAGGTACATACCGGCATCCTCCAGAGGCATATGGGTGCCGCCGTTGAACGCGGCGGTGACGCCGGCGTCGGAGCCCAGCACGCGGACGCTGAGGCCGGCATAAGCGGCGGACATATAGATCTGGTCATAGCAGCGGCGGGAGGAGAAGGTGCCAAAAGAGTGGAAGAACACCTTCTTGCCAGTGGCGGCAAGGCCGGCGGCCACGCCGGCGCCGTTGCCCTCGGCGATACCGGCCTCGAAGGCCCGGTCGGGATAATTCTTCTGCAGCATCTTGGTGTTGATGCAGCCCATCAGGTCGCAGTCCACATAGCAGATGGACTTGTCCTCCGCCATCATCTCGTTCAGAGTCAGAGCGAGACCGTCGCGGCAGGCGCGGGAATCCTTTTCATGTTTGCCAATCAGTTTCACGTTCATTGCTCTCACCCTCCTTTAAGCGTTCTTGGCGTCTTCGTAAGCCTTCTCAGCGGCGGCCAGAGCCTCGGCCCACTGTTCTTCGTTGGGCTGAGAGGAGTGGTCGTGCTTGGGCTCGGCGAAGGTAGCGCCCTTACCCTTGCAGGTATCCAGCACGATGCAGGAGGGCACGCCCTTCTTGGCGTAGGCGTTCTGAATGGCATTGTAGATGGCGGTCACATCGTGGCCGTCGATCTCCTGGGTGTACAGGCCGAAGGACTCAGCCTTCTTGGCGATGTCGCCGTGGGCCAGGATGGAGTCGGTGGGGCCGTCCAGCTGATAGCCGTTCTTGTCGATGATGTAAACAATGTTGTCCAGCTGGTGGGCATAGGCGAAGTGGAAGCCCTCCCAGACCTGGCCCTCGTCAGCCTCGCCGTCGCCGATGATGCAGAAGACGTGGTTGTCGCGGCCGTCGATTTTGTTGCCCAGAGCAGCGCCGGTGGCGGTGGAGACGCCCTGGCCCAGGGAGCCGGTGGTCAGGTCCACGCCGGGGGTCAGCTTGCGGTCAGTGTGGCTGGGGAACTTGGTGTGGGGATGGTTCAGGGTGTAGGCCTCCTCCAGGGGATAGAAGCCCATGATGCCGTAAGTGGCATAGGCCACGGGGCCGGCGTGGCCCTTGGACATGACCAGCCAGTCACGGTCTTCCCAGCGGGGATTCTTGGGATCATATTTCATGACCTCGCCATACAGGACGGCCATCAGGTCAGCCAGATCCATGGAGCCGCCCACATGGCCGAATCCACGGGAGTGGATGACCTTCAGGGTTTCCAGACGAATCTGAGCTGCCAGGACCTTGCAGTTTTTCTCATTCATCGGGTGTTTCTTCCTTTCCTTTTTTAATTGAGCGCCGGACCGCGAAGAAAAAACGCCGACGCTGAATTCACGAATCATGCGGGAAAAGACGGCAGGTAATCGATTGCCAAAACGATGGAACAACCAGCCTTTACCAACGGTCATTTCTAATTGCTATTTTAACCCTCGTCACAGGATTCGTCAATGACAGTTAGGTTTTTAACAAGAGAAAGTAACGGTATTGTTGAAAGTCGTGCAAATTCGACGGAAACGACGCCTGCTGAAAGACACACCGCCCGGGGGACAGCCGGAACGCTGGCCGCCGGGCGGTGGAAAAAGCATTATTCGTACAGGGCGCCGGTGCCTTCCACCATGGCGTCATAGGCACGCTTGACCTTGTCGTAGTTCTTGTCGCGGTCCAGGACTACGCCGCGGCCCACGCCGTCCACAATGCGGCCCAGGCCGATCTGGTCCAGACGCTGGTCCAGCTCCGCCAGCAGGGTGGGAGCGGAACCGGGCTCCGTGGAGCGTCCGTCGAAAATGATGTGGAAATAGACGTTTTCCAGTCCGGCTTCCTTGGCCATCTCACACACGGACAGGGGATAGTCGATGCAGCCGTGGGAGGACTTGTAGGTCAGGTAGGCCAGCAGGTGCAGCGCGCTGCCGTTCTTCTTGGCGTGGTCGATGGCCTCCAGGAAGATGGGGTTTTTCTTGAAGCTGCCGTCCTTCACGGCGGCGTCCAGACGGACGTCGTCCTGCATGACGCAGCGGCCGGCGCCCAGGTTGGAGTGGCCGGCCTCGGAGTTGCCCGCCTTGCCGGCGCCCAGGCCCACGAACTGGCCGGAGGCGTTCAGCTTGGACCAGGACTGCTCCGCCAGCAGGGAATCCCAATAGGGAGTGTCCGCCAGATGGATGGCGTCGCCCTCGTCGCCGGTGCCCAGGCCCCAGCCGTCGCAGATGATGAGGAGCATTTTCCGGCCCTTGCCCCAGTCCTTGCCTTCCGCCAGGGACTTGCCGCTCATTTCAGCGGGCTGGGGGATGCCCATGACATCCAGCACGGTGGGAGCCACATCGCCCAGGGAGCCGTCCCGCAGGGAGATGGGGGCATTGTCGGCGGGGTCGATCATGATAAAGGGCACCAGATTGGTGGTGTGGGCGCCGTCAGGCTTGCCGGCGGCGGTGTACAGCTTTTCGATGTTGCCGTGGTCGGCGGTGACAGCCACCACATAGCCCTTGGCCAGGGCGTCGTGGACCACCTCGTCCAGGTAATGGCTCACGTGAGCGCAGGCCTCCAGCTTGGCGGCGGTATTCTGGGTGTGGCCGATGACGTCGCCGTTGGCGAAGTTGGTGACCACGAAATCGTACTTGCCCAGAGCGTCCTTGACGGTCTGCGCCACCTTGGGCAAAGACAGCTCCGGCTGCTGGTCAAAGTCGATGCCCTTGGGAGAGGGGATGCACACATCGTCCTCGCCGGGGAAGGGCTGGTTCTCGCCGCCGTTGAAGAAGAAGGTCACATGGGCGAACTTCTCGCTCTCGGCGCAGTGGAACTGGGTCTTGCCGGCCTCGGAGAGGACCTGGGCCAGGGGCTTCACCACATGGGAGGGGGCGAAAGCGATGGGCAGGTCCTTGAACTTGTCGTGATACATGGTCATGATGACGAAGTACAGGTCCTCCAGCTTCCGGCGCTCCACCTTGTCGAAGCCCTCCTCGGTGAACATCTCCGTCAGCTCGATTTCCCGCTCGCCCCGGCGGCAGCAGAACACCACGGAATCGTGGTCGTGGATCTTGCCCACGGGCTGGCCGTTTTCCACCAGCACCATAGGCTCCAGATGATAATCGTCCAGGCCCTGGGTATACGCTTTCTTCACGGCTTCCGCCAGCTGGGCGCCGCCGCGCTTGTAATCAGACATAAAAGTTACCTCCTATCGTGCAATTACTGCCCCTCGGTGGGCAGAATGAGATTGTCCACGGCAACCTGGCCGCAGGCGGGGAAAATATCCAGCAGCTGGGGGAAGGCATACACCTTGGCGTCGGGCATGTTTTCCTCCGTCAGCTTCAGGGGCTTGTTTTTGTTGTACTGCACCGTGACAGTCATGCCGAAGTCGCAGGCCTTGGCGCCCACGATGTCCCGGTTGAGGTTGTCGCCCACATAGCAGCAGTTTTCTGCACTGGCGCCGACCTCCTCCATGGCGTAGTAATAAATGGCGGGACCGGGCTTACGGACATAGGTGATGGAGGACTGCTGGACGGTCTTGAAATAGGGGCGCAGGCCGTCGGCATCCAGCCATTCGTCCACCTCTCGCTTACCCACCAGGTCGGAGATGATGCCCAGGGTGTAGCCCCGTTTGCACAGCTCTTTCACGGTCTCGGCGCCGCCGGGCACCACGGTGCGGCGGCCCTTGGTCTGCCGGTACTGGTATGTCAGCTCGGAGGCGTTTTTTCTGATCCGCTCCTGGTCCATGTCATAGGCCAGCCAGCGGGTCCAAAGGACCTCCTCCGGCGCCTCGCACATGAACTTCAGCGCCCATTCCCGGTACTTGTCGTACCGCTTGTCAATAACATCGTCAAACCACTTGTTGGGGTCGTCGGTCTCCACACCGCAGAGCGCGGCGATCTTGGCCCTGGCGGCGGAGAGGTAGGCGGGGTCCTCATCGATGACACGGAAGGTGCCGCCCAGGTCCAGGAAAATGTAACGAATGTCGGTATTCATGATTCATGACCTCCAGAACGCAGGACGCGCCCGGGAAAACCCGGACGGTCCGCGAAATTGATTTAGTTGAGGGGCGGCAGCAGGTCCAGGATCTCCCGGAAGTCCTTGATGACCGCATCGGGGCGGTTTTCCTCCGTGAATGTCACGGCGTGCTTTTTCTCGGGAGATTCAAAGATGATGTTGCAGCCGATGCCGGCTTCCTTGGCGCCGGTGATGTCCCGCTTGACATTGTCCGCCACGGACACGCAGTCCTCGGGAGCCACGCCCAGGTCGGCGCAGGCGACCTTGTAGATTTCGGCGCAGGGCTTGCGCAGGTGGCAGACAGAGGAGAGGATGACCGTGTCGAAATACTGGGCCAGGCCGTCCTCCTCCAGCCAGTCGGGGACCTCATTCTCACCGATGAGGTTGGAGATGATGCCCAGCTTGTAGCCGCGCTCGTGCAGGCCCTTGATGACCTCCACGCCGCCGTCCACGACAATGCGGCGGCCCTTGCACTGGCGGTACTGGAAGCTCAGCTCGTGGCAGACCTGCTTGATGCGGGCCTGGTCATAGTCCGGCAGCAGCCACTTGCACCACAGCTCCTCGTCGCCGGACTCCTTGTTCTCGCCCAGGGCCCACTTGCGGTAGGGCTCATAGCGATCCTCCACGATCTGGTAAAATTTCTCGTAGGGCAGCTCGCTGCCGGCGATCTCCGCCATCTTGCGGCGGGCGTGCTTCATGTAAGGCTCATCCATCAGGGCGATGCGCAGCGTGCCGCCCAGATCGAAAAATACGCCCTTGTAGCGTTTGCTCATATCCATAGGTCCAGTCTCCTTTTTTTCAGTTTTTGGCGGGGAAAAGGTCCAGCAGCTCACTGAGATTTTCAATCAGGCAGTCGCAGGACGCCCGCATTTTTTCTGTCCGTCCCTTTTTGGGGTCGTCGATGAGGACCATGCAGCCGTAACCGGCGGCGCGGGTGCCCTCCACATCCCGGTCGGGGTTGTCACCGATGTAGGCGCAGTTGGCCTCCGGAACACCGCAGCAGCGGCAGGCCAGGTGATAGATGGCAGGGTCGGGCTTGCGCAGCCGGACCTTGGAGGAGAGAATCGTGGTGGTAAAGCAGTGGGAGATGCCCTCCTCGATCATCCAGTCGGTGATCTCCGCCTCGGTGATGGTGTTGGCGATGATGCCCAGGGTGTAGCCCCGCTTATGCAGCTCCCGAATGGTGTCCACAGTGTCGAACCGGGTGAGGCGCTTGCCGTTGGTGCCGTCCCGCCAAAGGGTGGTAAACGCCTGGGCATGAGCGGCCACGTATTCGCCGTCCACATCCGGCAGCATGATCTGCTGCCAAAGCTCAATTTCGGGATAGTCCAAAAGCGCGGTCTTGGACACCTCCCGGTAGGCATCGTAGCGTGTCTTCAGCTTTTGGTAAAAGACCTCCGGGTCCTCCTGACTTTTTGCCAGCTCCGCCAGCTTCCGGCGGCCCTCCGCGATAAACGCGGGGTCTTTGTCCGTCACCCGCAGGGTGCTGCCGATGTCGAAGAAGATGGCTTGAATGTCATACAGGGCCATGGCACATTACCCCCTGGCAGGGAAGATGTCCAGCAGGTCGCTCAGCTTCAGGATGACATGGTCGGGCGTGAACTCCTTGCCGGTGGCTTTTTCGTTGTTCAGGGTATCAGGCTCGTCGATACGGATCATCATACCGAAGCCGGCGGCCTGGGTGCCTTCCACATCCCGTACCGGGTTGTCGCCCACATAGGCGCAGTTGGCCTCGGGGGTGCCGATGCAGCGGCAGGCCAGATGATAGATGGCGGGGTCGGGCTTGCGCAGCCGGACCTTGGAGGAGAGGATGGTGGTCTTGAAGCAGCCTGCCACACCGTCAGCGGCCATCCAGTCGGGGATCTCCGTCTCCGTGACGGTGTTGGCGATGATGCCCAGGGTGTAGCCCCGCTTATGCAGCTCCCGGATGGTATCCACGGCGTCGGGACGGGCCACGCGGCGGCCGTCGTGGTCCCGCCACAGGCGGGTCAGGCGGGGGGCGTTGGCATAGACCATATTGGGGTCGTACTCCGGCAGCATATACTGGGTCCACAGCTCACCTTCGGAGACATCCAGCAGGGTGGTCTTGGACATTTTGCGGTATTTTTTCCACCGCTCTTCCAGCTTGGCGAACAGCTCGTCATGAGATTCCTCGGTCTGGATCAGTTCCATAAGGCCGGCTTCCGCCTTGTCGATAAAATCCTGCTCCTTCAGGACGATGCGGAGGGTGTTGCCGACGTCGAAAAAGATGGTTTGGATATCGGGGGTCATGATAAAGTCCTCCTTTTAAATTGTATATCTCTATATGCTCTAAATTGGGTGAGAGATCGGATCAAAGCGCGGATGCCCGGGCGTTATAGGTACAGACGATGTCCGGAATCTCCGCCAGGTCGCTGATGCGGACATCCGGGGCCAGACCGGTGTTTACAAAGGCCGCATCCCGGAAAGCCATGTCAGGGTTTTGAATCTGAATGGATAGGGCCACGCCGGCGTTGCGGCAGCCCAGCACATCCCGGGACAGCGTATCGCCCACATAGGCCATCTCCCCGCAGGGGACGCCGCAGGCCCCGGCGGCCATTTGGAAGATGGCGGGGTCCGGCTTGCGGATACCGGCCGAGGCGGAGACGATCACACAGGAGAGGCATTCGCGAATGCCGTACTGCTCCATCAGGCCGGGGACGTAAGACCTGGAGATCATGTTGGAGATGATGCCCTGGACCAGCCCCATGTCTCGCAGGCGGAAAATGGTCTCCCGCATATGGGGGCGGGGAACATTGCGGACACGGTGGGCATCATACCAGACGGAAAGCTCCTCGGCAATGGGGGCCAGGCGCTCCTCGCCGATTTGGAACTGGCGCAGGTAATATTCGCTCCAGATGCGGGAGGAGGGAAGCTCCACCCGGCTCTCCTCAGACCAGCGCTTATAGGTCTCGGCGTTCTGACGCAGCAGAGGCAGCAGGTCCTGGGGCGTGACAGACAGAGAAATGCCGCTGCTGGACAGCTTTTCCAGCAGCTCCCTGCAAAAAGCAAGCTCCAATTCCGGCTCCCGGTGTACCTCGTGGAGCGTACCGCCTACGTCGAACAGTACCGCACGGATCATGGACATTCCCCCTTTTAGGCTGTAAACGTTTGCGACTTTTGGTAGTTTTTATTCTAAAGAACGCCAGCCGCTTTGTCAATATGCCAAATGCCAAAGAGTACGTTAAATTTTCGGTTTTCTGCCCAAAAGCAGGATAAAACTAAGATTGATGTTGACAATGTATGAAAAATCGGATATTCTTTTCATAGACAGCAGGAGAGGGACCGCGGGTCCGCCTGCTGGTTCAAAAAAAGCGGAAACGTTTACGATTTTTCGTCGCGTGAAAAGGACGATGCAGTATGAAAAGTGTAACGCTGAAAGATGTTGCGAAGGCCGCCGGCGTGTCTTATGCAACGGTCTCCCGCGCCCTTTCCGGCAGTCCGCAGATCGGCAGTGAGACCCGGGAGCGGATCATCAAGCTGTGTGATGAAATGGGGTACACCACCAACTATGTGGCCCGGTCCATGGTCATGAAAAAGACGGACCTGATTGGCCTGGTGGTGCCCTCCATCGACAACCAGTTCATGTCGGAGCTGGCTTATTACGCGGAGATGAGTGCCCGGTCTCACGGGTACAATATCATGCTGTGCAACTCCGGTCCCGATTTAAAGCAGGAGAAGACTGTGGTGAAGCTGCTGCTGGGACGCCAGGTGGACGGTATCCTCATCGTGCCCCAGAGCCCGAAGACCTATGAGAATATCCGGGCTTACGCGGACCAGGTCCCCACGGTGTTTTTGTCGGAGAACCTGCGGGACCAGCCCCAGAGCTATGTGGCTGTGGACAACAGCCGGGGCACCTATATCGGCACCAAATACCTCTATGATTTGGGGCACCGGGATATTTTATATTTTGGCCGCCGCCATTCCACCACCCACCAGCTGCGGGCGGAGGGATACATGAAGGCCTGCCAGGAGCTGGGACTTCAGCAGCGGTTTTTCAACAGTGAATTCTCCCGCTCCTCCATCAACAACGGCTACCAGCTGGCCCGGGACCTGTTCTCCAAGCCGCTGGACTATACCGCCATCTTTGCCTCCACGGACTCCAACGCCCTGGGCATTTTGAAGGCGGCGGATGAAATGCACATTGACATCCCCGGCCGCCTGAGCCTCATTGGCTTCGATAACATCACCGCCACAGGAATGCCCCGCATTGAGCTGACCACCATCGAACAGCCCAAGCGGGAGATGGCGGTCCAGGCGGTGGATATGCTGCGGGACAAAATTGAAAATGGGACCCAGGGGTATGTGCACCAGATCCTGCTGCCGACCCTCATCAAGCGCGGTACCTGCCGGCCTCTGGACTGAGGCGGAAACACAATCAAAAACAGGATGCCCGGCGGAGCACGGGCTCCTATAATGAAAAGGAAGTAAACAAAATGAATGGTTATCTCTATGACCCCCATACCCATACCTCGGAGACCAGCAAGTGCGGCCACCTTCCGGCGGCGGACGTGGTGGACCGCTATGTCCGCAACGGCTTCACGGGCCTTGTGGTCACGGACCATCTGCATCCGGAGTACCTGTCCCGCATCGACGTTCAGCACAATTGGGACGCGGTGATGGACCACTACCTCAGCGGCTATCACGCCTCCAAAAAGCGGGGCGATGAAGTGGGCCTGGACGTGATCCTGGGCGCTGAGCTGCGCTTCCCGGAAAATGACAACGACTATCTGGTCTATGGCATCGATGAGCAGTGGCTCCGCTCCAATCCCTATATGTGCTGCATGAGCGCCCAGGAGTTTTATGACAAGTTCCACGACCAGGTGCTCATCATCCACGCCCATCCCTTCCGCAAGGGCAGTGCTCCCGTGCAGGAGACCGCAGTCCACGGCGCGGAGATCATCAACGGCAACCCCCGCCATGAGAACAACAACGACAAGGCCCTGGAGCTTTGCCTGCGCCATCCCGCGTATTACCGGCTGGCCGGTTCCGACACCCACCGGGACGGTGACGAGGCCCAGGCCGGCGTCATCTTGCCGGAGCGGGTGAAGGACTCTTACGCCTACAAGCATATGATCGAGACCCGGCAGTTCCATCTGTGGAGCCCCAAGTATCAGTCCTTTGTGGACGCGGACGAGAAGATCCGGAAGGAGGAAAACGTATGAGCCAGTTTGATTCCCTGATCATCGGCGAAGTCGCCCAGGACACCAATGTGGACTATGACGGCACCACTGTCCGGGCCACCGGCGGCGCGGTGTATTACTCCGGTTTCGCCGCCGCCAACATGGGCCACAAGATCGCGGTCCTTCCCAAGGCGGACACCACCCAGGTAGACCTGAAGGCAGCGTTTGCCGCGGCCCCCAACATCACGGTCTATCCTCTCCACAGCAGCCATTCCTTTGTCACCAAAAACGTGTACCACACCCCGGACCGGGAGCGCCGCACCTCCACGGTGGACAGCGTCATCGACCCCTACCGCACCGATGAGGTGCCCCAGATCGACGCGGCCATCTGGCACCTGGCCGGCCTGGTGGGCGGCGATATCACCGATGAGATGATCCCCTTTGCCGCGCAGCATGCCATGGTGGCCATCGATGTGCAGACCATGCTGCGCTGTGTGGAAAACGGCGGCATGGTGTACCACGATTGGGCCGCCAAGCGGGAGATGCTGCCCTATGTCCGCTTCCTGAAGACCGACGCCGCCGAGGCGGAGATCCTCACCGGCCTGACGGACCGGGCGGAGGCTGCCAAGCTGCTGTACAGCTGGGGCGCCAAGGAGATCCTCATCACCCACAACACGGAGGTTTTGGTCTACGACGGCAAGGAGGTCTATACCTGCCCCATCAAGGCCAGAAACCTGTCCGGCCGCACCGGCCGCGGCGACACCACCTTTGCCTGCTATGTCACGGAGCGGCTCACCCAGGATATCCCCACCGCCCTGAAGACGGCCACGGCGCTGGTCTCCCTGAAGATGGAGACCCCCGGTCCCTATATGGGCACCCGGGCAGATGTCGAGGCGTACATGAAAGAATTCTATTGATACCAAGCAACAAGGCGCCCGCTCAAAAGAGCGGGCGCCTTGCTACATCGCCGGACAGTCCAATGCCCGCGCCTTGGCAGAAGCGCGGGCATGGACCGTAGAAGGAAAGAAGAAGCACCAGCGTCATGAGGCCGGCTGTTGCCACTCCACAGGAATCGCCGGACCACATGCTGCTGACAGACCTTTTGAAAACGCAAACGTTTTCAAAAACCGGGAAAGAAAAATCCCTTCTAGCAGGGAAAATGTATAATATTATTATGGATGCCATTTAGCAAAAAGTCAATAGAGAGGCTTGAAATTCAGCAAATAGCATAAAATAGAAAAACTTTGCCTGTGCGCTTTCACGATATAAAATCACAAACGTTTGCGTAAAATTAAATAAAAGGCCGCCCTTTTCCAAAAAGGGCGGCCTTGCTTACGGTTCGTTGGCAGCCAGTTCCCGCAGGACTTTCAGCTGAATGGGGATGGCGCAGGCCAGGGTCAGCACATCGGATACGGCCTGGGTCATCTGAACGCCCAAAAAGCCCAAGGCACAGGACAAAATCCACACCAGGGGAATGAAGAAGATGCCCTGCCGGGCCATGGCCAGGAAGGTGGCGGGGACTGTGCGGCCCATAGTCTGGAGCATCATGGTGCTCATAACGGTCCAGCCCTGGAAGCAGAAGGTGATGCACTGAAACCGCAGAGCTGTGGAGCCGAAGGCGATGACCTCCGGACTGTCCCGGAACAGGGCAATCAGCTGTGGGGCAAATGCGAAGCCAAAAATGCTTACCGCCAGCAAAAAGACGGTGGAGGTCTTGACACAGAACCAGAAGCCATCCCGGACCCGCTTGTAGAGCTTTGCGCCGTAATTGAAGCCGCAGACAGGCTGGAAGCCCTGGCCGAAGCCGATCATGGTGGAGGCGCCGAACATCATGATCCGCTGCACCACGCTCATGGCGGCGATGGCGGCATCTCCATAGGGGCCCGCCGCCCGGTTCAGGCAGATGGTGGCCACGCTGGCCAGACCCTGGCGGCCCAGGGAAGGCAGGCCGCCCTGAATGATACGCTTGAAATAAGCCCATTTCAGCTGCACCCGGGAGATGCGGATGCGGAGGTTGCCGCCCCGGGAACAGCCCACCAGCAGCAGGCAGAAGCTGACGAACTGGCTGAAGATGGTGGCCCAGGCGGCGCCGGCGATGCCCATATCGAACACAAAGATCAGCAGGGGGTCCAGGCCAATGTTCAAAATGGCGCCGCTGATGATACCCACCATGCCGTAGGCAGCGCTCCCCTGGAACCGCAGCTGGTTATTGAGGACCAGAGAGGCGGTCATCCATGGGGCGCCAATGAGGATGATCCGCAGATAGGCTGTGGAATAAGGGAGAATGGTGGGCGTGGAGCCCAGCAAAGTGGCCAGAGGCTCCAAAAATATCTGCCCGAGGATGCAGATGAAAAGACCGGCGGTGAGGGCGGAAAAAAAGCCGGTGGCCGCCATGTTGGAGGCCTCGTCAAAATTCTGTTTTCCCAGCTCCCGGGAGATAAAGTTGCCGCTGCCGTGGCCAAAGAAAAACCCCACCGCCTGAATAATGGCCATGAGGGAAAACACGACGCCTACGGCACCGGTAATACTGTCGTTTTTCAGCATCCCCACAAAGAAGGTGTCCGCCATATTGTAAAAAGAGGTGACCAGCATGCTGAGAATGCAGGGAAGCGCCAAACGGCAGATCAGCGGCCCCACGGGGGTCTCCGTCAGCTGATGAAATTTTTGCTCCTGTTTATCGTCCATATTCCACCTCTTAAACGTTTTCATTGTATTTACTATACCATACTTTTTGAGAGAGTAAAAGAGTGGTTCCGACAAAATATTTTGTGGCCGAAGGAGCGGCTGTTCAGGCGGAACATCACGCCGCTGTTTGTTTTACACATTGAAAAATAAAGGGGAGGGCGGTATACTGGCAGGGAAAAAACTTGCCCGGATATTGCCGGGCAAAGGGGATGAGGATATGTTTTCCATGCAGGAGACTGCCCGGACGGTGGTGATGATCTTTGCCATCGCGGCTTTGGGCTACGTGGTGGGAGCCATCAAAATCAAAGGGATCTCGCTGGGCAGCAGCGCGATTTTTTTGGTGGCGCTGGTATTCGGACATTTCGGCGTCACATTCCCGGCGGCCATGCAGACGGCGGGCATGGTGCTGTTCATCGCCTCGGTGGGCATCAGTGCCGGCCCTACCTTTGCCGGGAACCTGCGGCGCCACGGCGCGGCTTATGTGTTGCTATGCCTGCTGACGGCTCTGACCGGCGCGGCCTTGTGCGTGGCCATTATCCGCTTCGCCGGGATCGAGACTCCCATCGCTATGGGCCTCATGACCGGGGCCTATACCACCTCTCCCGGTTTTGCCTCCGCCAAAGAGGCCTTTGCGGAAAGTGCCGACGCCGTGGCCAAGGTGGCGGCGGGCTACGGCATCATGTATCCGGTGGGAACGCTGGGAAAGGTGCTGTTTGTCCAGCTGGTGCCCAAGCTTTTGAAAACGGACATGGCCCGGGAGCGGGAGCTGCTGCGGCAGACGGAGACGGCGCAGGGCAGCCGGCGAAAACAGGGGACGATCCGCCTGGAGTCCCAGGGCTTTTTCACGCTGGCTCTGGCCATTGCCTGCGGGATGCTGCTGGGAGGCGTCACCATCCCCCTGCCGGGCATCGGCAGCTTTTCCCTGGGTAATTCCGGCGGTCCCCTGCTGGTGGGGCTGCTTCTGGGGCATCTGGGGCACATCGGACCGCTGGACCTGCGGGTAGATTCGAAAATGGTGGGCCCCACCAAAGAACTGGGCCTCATCCTGTTTTTCACCGGCGCCGGCACCGAGGGCGGCAGCCGCCTGATGGAGATCGTGGAGCAGTACGGCGCGTCTCTCATTTTCTACGGACTGCTGCTGACTGTTATCCCCATGGCCCTCGGCTTTTTCTTCAGTCAGAAGCTGTTCCGCCTGTCCGCCCTGAACGGACTCGCCGCCATGACCGGCGGCATGACCAGCACGCCGGCCCTGGCCGCGCTGATCCAAACCTCCGGCACCACGGACGTGGCGTCCACCTACGCGACCACCTATCCCATCGCTCTGATCAACATGGTACTGGTGATGCAGATACTTGCGAAGGTATAATCGTGCCGAAAAATCGGCAAAATGGTCATTGAAACTTTTATGAGACATGATATATACTGTATCAAACGCAAATGGAGAGGATGATGTCCCATATGACCGCCTACACGAAGATGACCGCTCAGGAGCGGAAGGATGAATACGCGCGGGTGTCCGCGAAATTTGAGGAGCTGAAGGCCCGGGGCCTGCAGCTGAACATGGCCCGCGGCAAGCCCGGCAAAGCGCAGCTGGACATGGTGTCCGATGTGATCTTTAACCTGATGGACGAGCCGGGAGATTTTGTATCCAATGGTATCGATGTGCGGAATTATGGCGAAATGTCCGGTATTCCCGCTGCAAAGCAGCTGTTTGCGGAGATTTTGGACTGCCGGCCGGAGCAGGTGTTCGTCGGCGGCAACAGCAGCCTGCAGTTGATGTACGACACCATTTCCAAGGCCTATACCCATGGTCTGCTCCACAGCGAGCGCCCCTGGTGCAGGGAGGACAAGGTGAAGTGGCTGTGCCCGGTCCCCGGCTATGACCGCCACTTCAAGATCACCGAGAGCTTTGGCTTTGAGATGGTGAATATCCCCATGACCGGCGAGGGCCCTGACATGGACGCCGTGGAAGAAGCGGTGAAGGACCCCGCGGTGAAGGGCATTTGGTGTGTTCCCAAATATTCCAACCCCGATGGTATTATCTATTCTGACGAAACCGTGCGCCGCATGGCGTCCTTGAAGCCTGCCGCTCCCGATTTCACCGTCATGTGGGACAATGCCTACTGTGTCCACGAGTTCGAGGGCGACTATGTGGAGTTCCCGGACATTCTGGCGGCGTGCGCCGAAGCCGGCAACCCCGACCTGGTGTTCGAGTTTGCCTCCACATCCAAAATCACGCTGCCCGGTGCCGGTGTGGCCTGCTTCGCCACCTCGGAGGAGAACCTGAAATACATGGAAAAGCTGCTGACCATTCAGATCATCAGCTTCGACAAGGTGAACCAGCAGCGCCATGTGCTGTACCTCCAGAACAAGGCCCACACCCTGGAGCTGATGAAGAAGCACGCAGCCATTCTGGGCCCCAAGTTCCGCGCTGTGCTGGATGCCCTGGACCAGGAGATCGCGCCGTTGGACATCGCCTCCTGGTGCCGGCCCAAGGGCGGCTACTTCATCTCTCTGAACGCCATGCCCGGCACTGCCAAGCGTACCTGGGAGCTGTGCCGGGAGGCGGGCGTTGTTATGACCGGCGCCGGCGCTACCTTCCCCTATGGCAAGGACCCCGCTGACAGCAATCTTCGCATCGCGCCCACGCTGCCTCCCGTGGAGGAGCTGGAGCAGGCCATCGAGGTGCTGTGCGTGTGCCTGAAGCTGTCCGCTCTGGAGAAGCTGGGCGTATGAGGTATTACGGCAGCGTGTACCGTCCCCCCTCTGAGGCGTACAGTCTCATCGTCCAGGTGACTTACGGATGCAGCCACAATACCTGCGCGTTTTGCAGCATGTACAAGGAAAAGCGCTTTGCCATCCGGCCGCTGGAGGAGGTGCTGGAGGACTTCCGTATGGCCCGCCGCACTTACCGCAGGGTAGACAAGGTGTTTTTGGCGGATGGCGACGCCCTGGTCCGCAAGGCCGGCGAGCTGTATGTCATCCTGGACACTATCCGGGAACTGTTTCCCGAGTGCCAGCGGGTCACCAGCTATGCCTCTCCCGCCTCCATCCGTATCCGCACGGATGAGGAACTGCGGACGCTGCGGGAAAAGGGCCTGACCATGGTGTATATGGGCCTGGAGTCCGGCTGTGATGAGGTCCTGAAGCGCATGAACAAGGGCCACGGCGCGGCGGAGATCGTGGAGATGGGCCAAAAGGTCCGGCAAAACGGCATCGCCCTGTCTGTCACCGCCATCACCGGCCTGGGCGGACCGGAGCTGCTGGAGCAGCACGCCGTCGAGACCGCGAAGGCCTTCAACGCCATGGACCCTGAATATATCGGTATGCTGACACTGATGGTGGAGCCGGAAACGCCCTTGTACGATTGGGTGCGGGACGGCAGCTTCCAGCTGCTGACCCAGCCCCAGGTGCTTCAGGAGACCCGTCTTCTGGTGGAAAATCTGGACAGCCCCGGCAGTGTGTTCCGCATGAATCACGCCAGCAACTACCTGGTGCTCAAGGGCACGTTGAATAAGGACAAAGAGGCCATGCTCCGGGTCATTGACGCCGCGGAGCGGGACCTCAGCTGCCTGCGGCCCGAGGAATGGCGGGGACTTTGATTACAAAATGAAAAAAGAAAGACCTGTTCCGTGGAACAGGTCTTTCTTTTTTACAGCAGGTCTTTCAGCCGGCTCAAGGGGGAGGGCGGCTCCGCCAGTGGGCGGACAGGCTCATGAGCGGGGCAGGGGTATCGCCGGCGGCCACCCGGTTGGAGTGGAGGCCACCCGCGGACCCGGCGGGTGAACACGTCACCACAGGGTTCGCTGCGGTAGTCGGGGCGTTTGTGCGTTTGCTCAGTCGGTTTTTGCCAGCAGAAAGATGGTGGAAATGATGCAGGCAAAGCCGATGAGGTCCGTCCAAGAAAAGGCGGTGCCCAGCCACAGGGCGGAAAAGACCGTGGCGGACAAAGGCTCCGTGGCTGCCAGCATGGAGGCCTTCACCGGCCCCACATCCTGAATGCCCTGCATGATGAGGGAAAAGGCCACGATGGTGCCCAGGACCACGATGCAGGCGGCGGCCAGCCAGCCCCGGAGGGGAAGGTGGACGTCCATGGTCCAGCTGCGGGCGGCCAGGTTCACGGCGATGCCGCCGATGAGCATACCCATGGCGGTGATGGGGGCACGGCCCCACCGGGCCATGAGCCCCCGGGGGAGCATCACATAGCCCACCACCGCCACAGCGGCGGCCAGCCCCCAGAACAGCCCCTGGGGAGAGAGCGTCATGTGGCGGATATCGCCGCCGGTAGCCAGCAAAAAGGTGCCCGCCAGGGCCAGCACCAGGGCGGTGAGCTCCACGGGCCGGGGAGGCCTGTGCCCCCGCAGACAGGTCAGCAGCATGATGAGCACCAGGTTCAGCGTCTGGAGCACAGTGGCCGTGGCGGCATTGGAGTAGGAGATGGCGGTCATGTAGGCGTACTGGCACATCAAAAGGCCGCATACACCATAGCACACCAGCAGCGCCGCTTCCCGGGGAGCGCGCCAGATGGCCGCCATGGCACCGCGGTGCTTCGGGAGTGCCAACAGCACCATGATCAGGCCTGCCGCCAGCAGCCGCAGGCAGGTCAGCCACAGGCTGCTGACGCCGAAGCGGGAAAACAGGTATTGTCCGCAGGTGCCGGAAAAGCCCCAGCAGACGCCGCCCAGGGCGGCGCAGAGGGTGCCCCGGAGGGCGTAGGGAGTTCTCTCTTTCATATGCTTGTCCTTCAAAAAGCGCCCGGCCCGGAGCAAGGCCCCGGGCCGGCTGGGATTTTAAGGCAGCACCGCATCATGCAGCAAGAGCGATTTGCGGGCAAATTTTGCGCCAGACAAAGGCACAATTTTGCAGGAATACTGGGCGTATTTCAAAAAATTGAAACGCATGGATGGCGCAAAATTTCCGCAAAGCGCCGCCAATGCATTTGTGCGGTGTTGCCTTAAAACTTCTTGTCAATGGCGGTCTCGCAGTAAGCACAGCGGTAGGTGTGCTTTGCAGGGTCGCTCAGCAGGAAGATGGCGTCCAGCTGGGATTCCGACACGGTGATGCAGCGGGGATTTTTGCAATGGATGATGTTCACCAGCTTGTGGGGCAGTTCCAGGTGCTTCTTTTCCACCCGCTTGCCGTCCCGGATAATGTTAACGGTGATGTTGGAGTCAATGTAGCCCAGCACATCCAGGTCCAGGTCCAGGGGATAGTCGATCTTGATAATGTCCTTCCGGCCCATATGCTCACTGCGGGCGTTTTTAATGATGGCTACCTGGCAGTCCAGCTGGTCCAGATGGAGATACTTGTAGATGTCCATGCTCTTGCCGGCCTGAATGTGGTCCAGAACCACGCCGTTTTGGATGCTGTCGATATTCATAGATGCAGATACCTCCCCTTAGATTTCAATGCCCAGCAGCTTCATGATGAGGGCCATGCGGATGAACTTGCCATTTTTGACCTGACGCCAGTAAGCGGCCCGGGGGTCCTTGTCCACCGCCACAGAGATCTCGTTGACACGGGGCAGGGGATGCAGGATGGAGAGGTCGGCCTTGGCGCTCACCAGTTTCTCCGGGGTCAGGATATAGCTGTCCTTCAGCCGCAGGTAATCCTCTTCGTTGAAGAACCGCTCTTTCTGAACGCGGGTCATATACAGAATGTCCAGCTGGGGAATCACGGACTCCAGGTCGGTGGTCTGGGTGTAGGGGATGCCCTTCTTTTTCAGGGCCTCCTCCTTCACGTACCGGGGCAGCTTTAATTCCAGGGGAGAAATGAGGACGAAGTTGATGTTCTCATACCGGCTGAGGGCGTTCACCAGGGAGTGGACGGTGCGGCCGAATTTCAGGTCGCCGCAGAAGCCGATGGTGAAATTGTCCAGGCGGCCCTTCTCCCGGTGG
>Ga0129309_1000648_pt1 | contig 24680 bp, 20 predicted proteins | sample L1105metagenome_FD_94439 | JGI IMG/M metagenome (GOLD analysis project Ga0129309, IMG submission 94439) | Ring-tailed lemur group fecal microbial communities from Wisconsin, USA - L1105 metagenome | ecosystem: Host-associated > Mammals > Digestive system > Large intestine > Fecal | place: USA...
ATTCCGACCGAAGGCACCATTTCCGCGGGTTTAGCTCATCTGGTAGAGCGCCACCTTGCCAAGGTGGAGGTAGCGAGTTCGAGCCTCGTAACCCGCTCCAGAAGAAATCCTCAAGAATCGCTTGCTGGTGCGGTTTTTGAGGATTTTTTTGCTGAAATATTTTTGCGGCAATTAGAAATTCACGATATTTAATTAGGAATTTAAGTCATAAATGTACAAATAGATAGATGTATATAGATGCACAAACTAAAACAAAAAAGGAGGCCGCTTAAAGCCCCTTTTTTGCCTCTCTCTGCAGAAAATCCAGATTCACCACATCATCATATTTGTCAACGCTTGTTTCATAGCTGGCATGGCCGACGATCTTTGTCAGAGCCTCCGGGCGCGGAAATTACACAGTGAATGACCGAATTTTGATTTTGTTTTCGAAGCAGCGCGAAAAAGGGACTTGTAGTTGGAGCTTTTCGCAGCTGTTGCAATTTTCTGGTTTTTGATGGGCAATGGGCGTAGATGTCCATTGCTGTAGAAAATTGCGCGTGCCCTCTATGAATACCCGCTTATCCCTTTACGTTTGGAAACAGAAGGAATCACCGGATGCAGAATCTGCAAAAAAATTTCAAAAAGGTATTGCCAAAGACAGTGTTCTTGTGTATAATATAAAAGCTGTCTCGCATTAGCGGTATTGCAATGGCGCCATAGCCAAGCGGTAAGGCAGAGGTCTGCAAAACCTTCATCCCCGGTTCGATTCCGGGTGGCGCCTCCAGAATAAAAGTCCGTCGCTTTGATGCGGCGGACTTTTTATATTGGCGCCAAAAAGAGGAGGCGTACCCGATTGGGTGCGCCTCCTGCCGATAATAAGCTTTAAGCAACTGGAACGATCTGCATAAAGGTGCCGAGAAATCCGGTGGTGATAAAAAAGGCGGCAAACAGCAGTGCGATGATGAGCGGATTGGGACGGCCGAGCAGGTAAAGATTGGTATAATATTGTGGATCGTTTTGGCGTCCTTGGCGGAACTGCGTGATAGTACGCAGCGCAGTTTGCAGATAGAACTTATTGGCAAATAAACCGCAGAGGATCATCAGGGCCCATTGTGCAAATCCCATGATATTACTGAGCACCGCCAACCGATCTAAAAGCTGTGCGTTGTAGCTGACCTGCATTCCGTAGAAAACCATCTGCTGATCAAACGGTCTGATAAAGAAGCAAAGCATCGTCGGAAGCGAGGACGCAATATAAAAAGCCAGCAGGGCAGCGCCGAGCCGGTACATCTTCCGATAGAAGAAATAAAGAAAGCCAAAAAAGAAGGCGCACCAGTTCCAACTGATATTCTGCCGGGAATGCACCAGGCGTTTGAACTGGCTGAGGAAATAGTAGGAGCCGGTTCCGGTATAGGCAGAGAATTCACGGGCAGTTACACCGTTGTACTCCCAGTCATCAAAGTAGGTTCCGAAGTTGGAAGCGGAATGCCGGGCATACTGTCCCTGACCGGGAAGGGGAGGCGGCTCCTGCGCGTCGGCGGAGAGAGGCGAGCCGCACATCTGGCAGTTGGGAAGCTCGGCGGGAGTAGCCGCTCCACAGCGGGAGCAGATCACTGTCTGAGACGTTCCCTCGGATTCGGGTTGGGCGGAATGGTAGCTCCAGGAAAAATCCGGGCCATGCTGTTCCTGAAGCGCGCAGTGTCCCAGCTCACGGAAACAGGAACGGTGGTGCGGCGCACCGCATTCCGGGCATACTACAACGTCGTCCTGATTGGTAAAAGTGTGGCCGCAGCGGGAGCATGGGATACCAGTATATTTACTCAAAATAGAACACCTCATTTCCGCCGGCCGGAGCTTGTCTGCCGGAGCCGGCGGCATTTTACAGGACCTTTTGAAAATATTATACAATAGGATTGGGGAAACCACAATATTATAATTTATGAACGAAAGGCCGGATATTGGCTTTACAAAGCGAAGTAATCCACGTATAATAAAATCCGGCGGCTGAAAAGCCGGGAAGCTGCCGGAGCGGCCTGAGCGCATACCGGACACAACACCAATATAAAGGATGGATATCATGCTTCAAATAGAAGAACTGCGACTTTCTCTACAGGCGCTGCGGCCCGATATTGATGATCTTGCGGAAGCGATCGGATACCAGAAGATCGCCGAGCAGGTGGAGGAACTGGAAGAAAAGGCTTCCATGCCGGGCTTTTGGAACGATCTGGAGAATTCGCAGAAAATCGTGACCAAGACCAAGCAGCTCAAGGATACCTTGGCGGAATACGACGGGCTGGTGCGGGAATACGATGATGCCGCCACTCTGATTGAAATCGCTCAGGAAGAAGAGGATGAGAGTCTGGCGGAGGAGATCAGGGCGGGCTGTGAACGCACAAAAGCGAAATTGGAAGAGATGAAGCTGGCCACGCTGCTGACCGGCCCCTACGATTCGAACAATGCTATCCTGACCTTTCATGCGGGCGCGGGCGGCACCGAGGCGCAGGATTGGGCGCAGATGCTTTACCGGATGTACACCCGCTGGGCCGAGCGCCACGGCTTCACCTATAAGCTTCTCGATTATCTGGAAGGGGATGAGGCTGGGGTCAAGAGCGCTTCGGTTCTTGTCAACGGCCACAATGCCTACGGCTTTCTCAAATCGGAGAATGGGGTGCACCGGCTGGTGCGGGTCTCACCGTTTGATGCCTCCGGACGCCGGCATACCTCCTTTGCTTCGCTGGAAGTGATTCCCGAGATCAACGATTCGATGGATGTCGAAATCCGCGACGAAGACATTAAAATGGATGTCTACCGCGCAAGCGGCGCGGGCGGGCAGCACATTAACAAGACCTCTTCGGCTGTGCGGCTCACCCATATTCCGACCGGTATTGTGGTGGCCTGCCAGAACGAGCGCAGCCAGTTCCAGAACCGCGAGATGGCAATGAATATGCTCAAGTCCAGGCTGGTCGAGATCAAGGAACGGGAGCACCTGGAGAAGATCGACGACATCAAGGGCGTTCAGAAAGAGATTGCTTGGGGAAGCCAGATCCGCTCCTACGTCTTTATGCCCTATACGCTGGCTAAGGACCACCGCACCGGATTCGAGAGCGGGAACATCAACGCCGTCATGGACGGTGATCTTGACGGCTTTATCAATGCTTATCTCAAGGCTGCTAACCAGGGAACCCTTTCTGATGCGCAGGAGGAATGAGCTTTTCTGACAAAAGCGGGGGCGGAGCGGAAAAACCGCTCCGCCCCCGCTTCATGAAGAAAAGGGAGGATAGACAGATTTACTGAATCTCAAGACGGCGTGCGGACGGAGCGTCCGGCACTTTCTTCGGCAGGGTCAGGGCAAGTACGCCGTCTGCATACTTGGCGGTAATCTTGCCGGCATCGACGTTGGAGATGTCAAAGCTTCTGCTGAACGAGCCGTAGCTGCGTTCGCGGTAGACCACCTTGCCCTCCTCGGTTTTTTCCTCTTTGGCCGAACGTTCGGCACGAATTACAAGGAAGTGATCTTCGACATCGACCTGGATGTCTTCCTTGCGGAATCCCGGAAGGTCTGCCTCCAGCAGATAGGCGTCGTCCTTCTCGGTGATATCCGTTTTGAATTCGCTGATTCCCAATCCGCCGAAGAAGTGCTTCTCCAAATTGTCCAGATCATGGAAGGGGTTAAAAACCTGATTTCTGCGCCCATAAGGCATAAGATCGAACATACAAAAACCTCCATTCGTTGTTTGCTTGATCGTTGTTGGTATGTTGCTGTCGGAAGAAGGCCCTCTTTGTGTTCTCCGGGTGCTCTTTCTTTCAACAACTATAAGATACCAAATAAAATCGAAAAAATGTGCGATGAAAAGTGAAAAAACTTTTAATTTTTAGCACTCTAATCATTTGAGTGCTAATATAGGAGAGGGAAATGAAACTGATGGTCAGCGCCTGTCTGCTGGGCACATGCTGCCGGTATGACGGCGGCGGTTATGATCCGATGATTTTTCAAAATCGTTTGAAAAAGTGCACCCTGGTTCCTGTTTGTCCCGAACAGTTGGGCGGGCTGCCCACCCCGCGCAGTCCTGCTGAAAGAGTGGGGGAGCATGTGCGAAATTGTGAGGGCGCCGATGTAACCGCCGCCTTTTTTGCCGGAGCTTCTGCGGCGCTGGAGCTTGCGCAGCGGGAGGGGTGCCGCTGTGCGCTTCTCAAGGAGCGCAGCCCTTCCTGCGGAAGCAGCGTCATCTACGATGGAAGCTTCACCGGAAAGCGCATCCCGGGAGAAGGAGTTACCGCCGAGCTGCTGCGCTGCAGCGGAATTGCCGTTTTTTCCGAGAATCAGTTGGAGGAGCTTCTTGCCTGGATCGCTGCGCAGGAGTCATGATCGCCGGTTAAGCCGGCGGCTTGAATGGCCCATCAGGGCAGTTACCGGCAAGCGTCCCAAGACGCATGGAATTTATTTCACTTGCATCGCTTGCTCCGCAGCCCGTAAACAGGCGGTTGTTGTACTGACAGCAACTTTCTATCGTTGGAAATTTGGCATCAGAGATTCACTTCGCTCGAAGCCCGAAGCTTGAAGCAAAAGCTTTTTGCGGGGTGCCTCCACCGGCAGAGCCGGTCGTTTCCCTCCCAATAAAAAGCCTTTTCCTCTAAATGGCTCGCCATTCAGAGGAAAAGGCTTTTTATTTTTCAGTGGTTAGCGCAGGAAGAGCAGCTCTCACAGTGGTGAGGATCGTCCTTCAGCTTGCCGACGATCGGCTCGGGATCGATTCCCTGACGGCGGTAATAGTCGGCTAACGCTGCCCGTACCGCCTGCTCCGCCAAAACAGAACAGTGAATTTTGGCGGGAGGAAGTCCGTCAAGAGCGGTAATTACAGCCTGATTGCTCAGCTTCAGGGCATCCTCGAGGGACTTTCCCTTGATGAGTTCGGTGGCCATCGAACTGGTTGCGATCGCTGCCCCGCAGCCGAAGGTCTTAAACTTTACATCCTGAATCATCCCGTTTTCGATTTTCAGGTACATCTTCATGATATCGCCGCAAACAGCGTTTCCCACCTCACCCACGCCATTTGCGTCGGGAAGCTCTCCGACATTACGGGGATTGGAAAAATGATCAAGAACTTTTTCAGAATACAGCATTGCTTTTACCGTCCTTTCCGCCGTCAGCCAACGCTTTGTGCGCGCTGTTCGGCCATCAGCTTTTCCCAGACAGGGGACATGGAACGAAGCCGTTCGATAATGGGGGGGAGAATCTCAAGAATATATTCAACGTCCTCCATCGTGTTTTCATCTCCGAGGGAGAGACGCAGCGACCCATGTGCAATTTCATGGGGGAGACCGATAGCAAGAAGCACATGGCTCGGATCAAGCGAGCCGGAGGTACATGCTGAGCCGGAGGAGGCGCAGACCCCCTTCATATCAAGCAGCAGAAGGAGCGATTCTCCCTCGATTCCTTCAAATGAGATGTTAAGGCTCCCCGGCAGGCGGTGCTCCCGGCTGCCGTTGAGACGGCAGCGGGGAATTTGACCGAGAATCCCGTCGATCAGGCGGTCACGCATTGCAGTCCTGCGCGCCGCGCGCTCCTCAATTTGGAAGGAGGCAATGGTGATGGCTGCGGCAAGCCCCATGATCGAGGCGAGATTCTCGGTTCCCGCGCGGCGTCCGCGTTCCTGTGCGCCGCCATGCATAAAGGTATCGATCACAAGGCCGCTGCGCAGATAGAGGACGCCGACCCCTTTCGGGGCGTTGAGCTTGTGGCCGGAAAGCGAAAGCATATCGATCTGCTGAGCACCGACATCGATGGCAACCTGACCGACCGCCTGTACCGCATCGGTGTGAAATGGAACCCTGGCCTCCCGGCAGACCGCTCCGATCTCGGGAATCGGGAGAATGGTGCCAATCTCGTTGTTGGCATACATGATGCTGACCAGTGCGGTATCGGGCCGGATAGCCTCCCGCACCTGAGCGGCGGTGATCAGCCCTTGGCTATCGACCGGCAGATAGGTAACCTCAAATCCTTCTTTTTCCAGCATCTGCATGGTATGCAGCACCGCGTGATGCTCAAAATTGGTGGTGATGAGATGCCGCTTCCCTTTCCGCGCTCCCGCCGCCGCCGCGCCTTTGATTGCCCAGTTGTCCGACTCGGTGCCGCAGGAAGTGAAATAGATTTCCGAGGGTTTGGCGTGGAGCGCTTCAGCGACCTGCCCGCGGGCGGATTCCAGCGCCTTTTTGGCCTCGCGCCCCTTGGAGTAGATGCTTGAGGGATTGCCGTATCCCTCGGTCAGATAGGGGAGCATTGCGTTGAGAACGGGTTTGGAAATAGGGGTGGTTGCGGAATGATCCGCGTATACAAAGCGTTTTTCCATGATGATACCTCCCGGACGGTGGAACCACCGTCATCGTTGTGAGTTTGCCAGCGGCGGCCGGGTTAGAAATATCTACTAATTTAGTAGATATTAATTGCGCACAACAAGGCCGCGTCTGAAAGTTTAATACGTCAAGGGAACGGCGCAGGGAAGAGGGGGATGCTTTGCCGGCTTACAGAGGCATCCGGCTTAAATCTTCACTGCCTAAATACGACTAAATCGGTCGATTATTATTTTATACCAAAACAGTAGAGAAATGCAATAGGCTTTTAAAATTTTTTGCTTTCTGCGACTGCCATCCGGTCGCAGCGCTCGTTTTCAGGGTGTTCATTATGTCCTTTGACCCAGACAAAGCGAACTTCATGAATCTCAAGCAGCCCGAGCAGCCGCTCCCAGAGATCGGAGTTCAGCGCCGGCTTTTTGTCGGCCTTTACCCAGCCGCGCGCCCTCCAGCCCTTGGCCCATCCCTTCTCCACCGCGTTGATCAGATACTTGGAATCACTGTAAAGAACGACCGAACAGGGGCGCTTCAGGGCCGAAAGCGCCTCGATGGCCGCGGTCAGCTCCATACGGTTGTTGGTGGTCTGTGCGGCACCGCCTGAAAGTTCGCGCTCGGTTCCATGGTAGCGCAGAATTGCACCCCAGCCTCCGGGTCCCGGATTTCCGGAACAGGCTCCGTCGGTAAAGATAGAAACCATTCCGTTTTGTTCCTGTGCGATCGACATAAAAATCCTCCGTTGCTGTGTTAATTTTATTATAGACTATTCCTGCTCGGGGCACAATAGGACCGCAAAGAGAATTGGGGCGATGAACACAGCGCACAGCGGTTTTGAGGCGAAGATTGACAATTTCGGGAAATGAAGTTATAATAACCAAATATATGGGCGCTTTTTGGAAGCCTCTGTTTAAAATTTGATTTGTTTTTTTCCATCGCGGACCGGAAAATAAGCGGTGGGACTTACATAAATTGCCGGCTCATTTGTCGGTGTAATTCATGAAAACTTAAATTTGGAGGGTTATTTCGTGCCAGAAAATAATAAAAACGGAGCCGGGGGAAGACGTTTTTTCCCGCGGCGTTCCAAGGGTGCGTCCAATTCGCAGAGCAAGGAGTCTGAAACGACTGTCCTGAGCGAAACGGGCCTGTACGGGAGGGTCGAGCTGGATGCGGATCGGCTGGTCGGCAGCATCACCGAGCTTTTCCCGGAGAAAGAGAAGGCTGAAGCTCCGATGAAAACGCCGGAACATCCGGAGAAAAGAAGCGGCGGCAAGCCGCCTGCTCCGCAGGCGGTCAAGATGGTCAAGGAAAGACAGGAGCCGGAGCAGCCGGCCAAGCCTGCGCAGCGGCGCGGACGGCCTAGAAAAAAACCTGCGCCGGTTCAGGAAGCGGCGCAGTCCGCCGCCGCGGAGATTGCCGCGGCGCAGCCGCCCGCTCCCAAGAAAGTCGGACGCCGTCCCCGCCAAAGCAGAGCAGAAGCGAAAAATCCGGTTCGCATCATCCCGCTCGGCGGCCTCGGGGAGATCGGCAAAAATATGACGGTGATCGAGACGCAGCAGGATATTGTCATTGTTGACTGCGGACTTGCCTTCCCGGACGACGATATGCCCGGCATCGATCTGGTTATCCCCGATTTTACCTATGTGGTGCAGAACCGGGAAAAAGTGCGGGGGATTTTTCTGACCCACGGTCATGAGGACCATATTGGCGGCTTGAGCTACCTGCTCAAGGAGCTCAATATTCCAGTGTATGCGGCGAGACTGACGATCGGTCTGGTCGAAGGAAAGCTCAAGGAAGCCGGAAATCTCAAGAGCGCCAAGCTCAATGTGGTCAAGGCGGGGGATACCATTCGCTGCGGCAGCATTTCGGTAGAGTTCATCGCGGTGAATCATTCGATTCCCGACGCATGTGCCTTTGCCATTTTTACACCGGCGGGCACGCTGGTGCATACCGGCGACTTCAAGATTGACTATACGCCGGTCGACGGACAGATGATTGATTTGGCCCGTTTCGGCGAGCTGGGGCGCCATGGAGTTCTTGCGCTGATGAGCGATTCCACCAATGCCGAGCGTCCGGGCATGACGCCGAGTGAACGGCGTGTGGGCGAAGCCTTTGAGATGCTTTTTGATAAGGCGGGTGACCGCCGGATTCTCGTCGCTTCCTTCTCCTCGAACGTCCACCGCATTCAGCAGGTCATCGATGTGGCGGTGCGGCATGGGCGCAAGGTCGTCGTCTCGGGACGCAGCATGGAGAATGTGACCGCCAAGGCGCTGGAGCTAGGCTATCTCAAGGCGCCGAAGGATACCATACTCGATGTCGATCATATGAAAGGAATTCCGGACGACAAGCTGGTGATCATCACAACCGGCAGTCAGGGGGAGCCAATGAGCGCTCTGACCCGTATGGCCCGCGGCGAGCACCGGAAAATCAGCGTGACGGCGCATGACTGCATCATTATTTCGGCTAACCCCATCCCCGGAAATGAAAAGCTGGTGGGCAGGGTTATCAACGACCTAATGAAGCTTGGGGCTGATGTGATCTATGAAAGCAGCATGGGAATCCATGTTTCCGGCCATGCCTGTCGGGAGGAGATTCGCACGATTCTCGGCTTGACCAAGCCGAAATATTTCATCCCGGTTCATGGAGAATACAAGCACCTTGCCAAAAACCGGGAGCTTGCCCTTGAGATGGGGATGCAGGACGATCACATCATGGTTTCCGAAATCGGACAGGTGATCGAGCTGACCGCCGATTCGATCAAGTCTGTGACTACTGTTCCGACCGGTGCAGTTATGGTGGACGGCAGCGGTATCGGGGATGTTGGCAGTATCGTGCTACGCGACCGCAAGATGCTCTCGGAAGAGGGCCTGATCATCGCTGTTGCAACGATCGATTCCAGGACCGGCGCAATTCTCGCGGGCCCCGATGTCGTTTCCCGCGGCTTTGTCTATGTGCGGGAATCAGAGGAGCTTTTGGTGGGGGCGCGCCAGGTCTGCCGCCAGGCGCTTGCTTCCGCCGGCAATGGGCAGGGGGGACGCGAGTGGTCCAACCTCAAGCAGGCGGTGCGTGATCAGCTCGGCGGTTATCTGTTCAACAAAACCAAACGCCGCCCGATCATTCTGCCGATTATTCAGGAGGTCTGATCCCTTGCGGCAGAACCCCGCAGCGGCCGTCCGGCCGCCTCGGTTCGATAAAGGCGGCGCAAAGAAGCGCGGCGTATCAAACAGGGCGGCTGTCTCCTGCGACGGCCGCCCTGTACGGTATATGGGCGCCAGGGTTATGCGGTATGTCCGCTCCCTCTGCGTCCGGTGTCGAAGAAATTCGACATCAAGGATAATCCATCCTCAGTTATTTTATTTACAATTTTATGGGGATGGTCTATAATGGAGTGCAGATTTACTCATCGGATTGTTTGATACAGGAGGGCTGCTATGCGAAAGCATGAAAAACTCTATCGCATTGCGATACGCATTCCGTTGGTCGCGCTTGTGGTGCTGACCGCAGCCGCATTTTATTGGAATCCGACGGCTTATCGCGTTTTTCTTCCTATTTCTGCCGCTGTGATTCTCCTTTCTCTGCTGGTGCTGATGCGGGCCGATCAGGCGTTGAAGCGGTTCGCACAGGACACCGGCAAGCGCGTTGAGGACCTGCTCGCCAAAACGCCGACTGAGATTCCGATGCCTGTGCTGGTGACCGATGAAAAAAACGAGATTGTCTGGTACAGTGAGGATGCTTATCAGAAAGTGCTCGGCGAACGGGACTGGTACGGGATGCCGGTCGCGGGGCTGCTCGGGGAAACGATTCCTGAAAGCGGCTGTTTCCCTGCGGTCATTGACCGCAGGGACTACAGCGTTTATACGGTAAAAGGGCAGGGAGCGCACGAGGGAATGCATACCTATTACCTGCATGAGGATACCGCCCTCAAGCACGATGCCAAGCAGTATTGGCTTTCCCGGCCCAGTCTTTTCGCGATCATGATCGACAGTCTCGACGAAGTGCTTCAGGATGCCCGGGAAAACGAGCGGTCCCAGCTGATCGCCCAGGTGGAATATGTCATTGAGCAGTTTGTCAGCGAGAATAACGGCTTTGTCATCAAGACCGATCGCGACAAGTTCTTCGCGGTGATCGAGGAACGCTACATGAAGGGGATTGTGGAAAAGCGCTTTGTGCTGCTTGACCGGGTGCGCTCCCTTTCGGGGGTTGATAAGCTGCCGGTGACCCTTTCCATCGGCGTGGCAAGGGATGTTTCCTCCTATCCGGATGGTGAACAGGCCGCACGTCAGGCGCTCGATATGGCACAGGGCCGCGGAGGGGATCAGGTCGCGGTCAAAACCCCCAACGGCTATGATTTTTACGGCGGGCTTTCCAAGGGAATCGAAAAGCGTACCAAGGTCAAGACCCGCATTGTAGCTACCGCGCTCTCGGAATTGATCGAAACCAGCTCCAATGTTGTCATCATGGGTCACAAGTTTGCCGATCTCGATTCTCTCGGTGCGGCGGTCGGTCTGCTGCGAGCCTCCCGCCAGATGGGAAAATCCGCCGCGGTGGCAATCAACCGCACAAAAAATTTGGTCGGTCCTCTGCTTGAACGGCTGGAGAAAAACGGATATGAAAACAGCTTTTATAATCCGTCCGATCTCTTTGATCGGATCGACGCACGAACGCTTCTGATCGTGGTGGACACCCATCTTGAACATGTGCTGGAATCGGCCGAGCTGTATCACCTCTGCAAAAACGTAGCGGTCATCGACCACCATCGCCGGATGGTCGGCTATATTGACAACGCGGTGATTTTTTACCATGAGCCGTATGCTTCTTCGGCCTCCGAGATGGTGACCGAACTGGTTCAGTATTTTGGCAGGCAGTGCTATGTCACCCGCATTGAGGCGGAAGCGCTGCTCGCAGGCATCATGCTTGATACCCGCAACTTTACCATTCGGACCGGTGTGCGGACCTTTGAAGCGGCCGCTTATCTGCGCCGCCAGGGGGCGGACACCGTAGAGGTCCGCAAGATGTTCTCTTCGACGATGGATGATTACCAGAGCCGTTCCCGGCTGGTTTCCTCGGCTGAAATCTATCACCGCTGCGCGATCGCCATCAACACGACGGTCAGCGAGGATATTAAGCTTGTGGCGCCGCAGGCGGCCGACGAACTGCTGTCGATCAGCGGGGTGGACGCTTCCTTCGTGTTGTATGAGTACGGGGATACCGTTTCCATGTCGGCGCGCTCGATGGGAAAAATCAATGTTCAGGTGATTATGGAGGCGCTCGGCGGCGGCGGCCATCAGACAATGGCAGCGACCCAGATTCCCAACATCTCGCTTGAGGACGCGCGCCAGAAGCTGCTGGAGGCCATTGAAAGCTACGACCAGCACAACAAGCCGCAGGAATAGCGGCGGCATTCAGATATCGATTGGGAGGAATATCAAATGAAAGTGATTTTGTTATCCGACGTAAAGGGCACCGGTAAGAAGGGTGAAATGCACGAGGTTTCGGACGGATATGCCCGCAATTTCCTGCTCCCCAGAAAACTGGCGCAGCCCGCCACTACTCAGGCGGTGGGGGAGATGAAGGCCAAGCAGGAGTCGAAGGCCTATCACGACGAGATGGACCGGAAAGCGGCTCAGGAGCTTGCCGATCAGCTTTCGAAGCTGAAAATTCAGGTTCATGCCAAGGCGGGTTCTGCGGGACGGCTTTTCGGCGCGGTAACCACCAGGGAGATTGCCGAGGCGATCAGCGCCCAGATCGGCACCGAGATCGATAAGAAGAAGGTTTCGATCGGCAGTGACATCAAAGCTTACGGCGACTATGAGGCAGCCGTCAAGCTGTATGCGGGGATTTCAGCTAAGGTTCAGCTGACCGTCTGTGAATAATCGGCCGCACCGAATGGGAGGAGGGCTCCGCCATCGAAAAGGAAACCAAGCTGACCCCCTATCTCGGCGACCTTCCGCAGGACCTGCCCTATAATCTGGAGGCCGAACAGTCGGTTCTCGGCGCGCTTCTGATCGACGCGCAGTGCATTCCGACCGTCCTGCAGTACCTGAAGCCGGAGAGTTTTTACCGTCAGCAGCACAGGGACATTTTTTCGATTATCGTGCGGATGTTTATTGCTTCCGAGTCAATCGACTTTGTCACGATTCTTGAGCAGGTGTGCCGCGAAGAAATCTTCCCGACCGATCAGGATGCGAAGATTTATCTGACGCAGCTTGTGCAGATTGTACCGACCACCGGGAACGTCGAGGCATATGCCCGGATCGTGAAGGAGAAATATTGCCTGCGAAGCCTGATCTCGACCTTCGAGGAGGTTATCGGCGCCTCGCGCGAGGGCAACACCGATCCCAATCTGCTGATGGACCTTGCAGAACAGGGAATTTATGACATCCGCCAGGGAAGGGACAGCTCCGGATTTGTCCATATCAAAGATGTGATCATCGGGACCTACGACCGGCTCCAGCGGCTGGGCGGCGAGGACCGGGCCGATTATATCGGAATTTCGACCGGCTATCCGCTGCTCGATAACGTGATCACCGGCCTGAACAAATCCGACCTGCTGGTACTGGCGGCGCGTCCCGGCATGGGAAAAACCGCCTTTGCCCTGAATCTGGCCCTGAATGTGGCCAAGCTCGATAAAAAGGTAGCGATTTTTTCACTCGAAATGAGCAAGGAGCAGCTGGTGGAACGCCTGATCGCTTCAGAAGGGCTGATCGCCTCAGACCATCTGCGGCGCGGAACCATCAGCACCGACGATTGGGAAAAGATTGCCGTTGCCACCCAAAAGCTCTCGCCTTTGCCGGTCTATCTCGACGATACGGCGGGAATTCATATCGGAGAGATGAAGGGCAAGCTGCGCCGCCTGCGCGACGTTTCGCTGGTGGTGATCGACTACCTCCAGCTGATGACCGGCGGGGATGGGAAGAAGCGTTCGGACAACCGCGTGCAGGAGGTTTCGGAGATGACCCGCGCCCTCAAGATCATGGCCAAGGAGTTCAACGTCCCGGTGATTGTCCTGTCGCAGCTTTCCCGCGGCCCGGAGTCCCGTCAGGACCGGCGGCCGATGCTTTCCGACCTGCGCGAATCCGGGTCGATCGAGCAGGATGCCGATATCGTGCTTTTCCTTTATCGAGACGCCTACTACAACAAGGAAAGCGACAGCCCCGGCTCGGCTGAGTGCATTGTCGCAAAAAACCGCCACGGCGAAACCGGAACCGTGGCTTTCGGATGGGATGGCGAGCACACCAAGTTCACCAACCCGGAGTTTGGACGCGATGATTGATCGGATCATTTCTTTTGTGGAACAGCATCGGATGCTCCAGCAGGGCGACTGTGTCACCGTCGGGCTTTCCGGCGGGGCGGACTCGGTCGCCCTGCTTTATGTGATGAGGGAACTGGCGCCCCGCTATTTCCTGACCCTGACAGCCTGTCACGTCAACCATCAGCTTCGGGGAGAAGAGGGGGATGGGGACGAGGCTTTCTGTCGGAGGCTCTGCGAAAGACTGGGAATCCCTTTGTCGGTTCGGCGAATTGATGTTCGATCTTACTGTAAAGCAAATAAGCTTTCTATTGAAGAAGGGGCGCGGGAGCTGCGTTACCGCGCGCTGCGGGAGGCTTCCGCCGGCAAAATTGCCACTGCACACCATGCGGATGACAATGCCGAGACGGTGCTTTTGAACCTGCTGCGCGGAACCGCGCTCGATGGACTCTGCGGGATCGCTCCGGTGCGCGGGCAGATCATTCGGCCGCTGCTGGGGGTCACCCGCGCGGAGCTGGAGGACTATCTGGATAGAATCGGTCAGGATTACCGGACCGACCGCACCAATCTGGAGGACGCTCAGCTGCGCAACCGGCTGCGGCACCATGTTATCCCCCTTCTGCGAAAGGAGAATCCCGATTTTTCACAGGGAATCCTGCGGATGACCGAGGGCCTTCGCGGGGACCGCAGCCTGCTGGAGCGTTCTGCCCGGGAGCTGCTGGAGTGTGCGGCTCTGCCGCCCCGGCGGAGATCTTCCGTCCGGCTGACCGGACTGCCGGATTCCGCGGAGGCCGCTTCCTGGGACCGGCAGACTCTGCTGGCGCAGCCGCAGCCGTTGCGGCTGCGTGCATTCAAGCTGGTCTGCAGCGGATGTGGGCTGGACTTTGATCAGGAACGGTTGCTCCGCCTTGACCGCTGCTTGGCCGGAACCGGAACGCTTCAGCTTGCTCCCCATTGGCGGATGGCCGTGGATCTTTCGCGGGCCGTGCTACTGCGGGAGGTCCCGTTGGAGCCGATCTCTCCGCTTTCCATCGACCTTGATGGCCCTCAATTACAGGAAATAGCCCTTCCATGCGGAAGAATCCTGTGCATTCATCAAATTGCCGGACAGGAGATAAAATTTTTTGTAAATAAATCCGGTTTTCAATTTGAAAATCTTCTGGATTGTGATAGAATGTATAAGATTATCAGGCTTCGTTCCCGGCGGGAGGGAGATGTGATCCGGCTTGCCGGCCGCCGCACCCAATCGCTGAAAAAACTGATGAGCGCGGCGGCGATCCCGCCGTTCCTGCGCCAGGGCTTGGTTCTGCTTGAGGATGAGCAGGGCATCCTCTGGGCGGAGGGCTTCGGCGCTGGGGAACGGGCGGCCTTTTCGGAGAAAACCCGAAGGGCGATCTTTTTAGAAATTCGGGAGGAAACGCAACATGATGCAGGATGATATCCAGTCGGTGCTCATTTCGGAGCAGCAGCTCGCCGATGCGGTCAAAAAGCTGGGGGAACAGATCTCCCGGGACTATGCCGATCGGAATTTGATGATGGTCAGCGTCCTCAAGGGCTCGGTCGTTTTTATGGCTGATCTGATGCGGGCGATCAGCGTTCCCGCCTCGATCGATTTTATGTCGGTGACCAGCTATGGCAAAGGCGTCAAAACGAGCGGCGTAGTGAGAATTATCAAAGACCTTGATGAAGAGCTGGACGGACGGGACATCCTAATCGTGGAGGATATTCTCGATTCCGGTATGACCCTTTCCTACCTCAAGGAGCATATCATGGCCAAAGGCGCGCGCAGCATCCGGATTGCGACCCTTCTTGATAAGCCGGAGCGCCGCCGCGTTGACATCCATCCGGATTACAGCTGTTTTTCGGTTCCGGATGAATTTGTGGTTGGATACGGTCTTGACTATGCGGAGAAGTACCGCAACCTGCCCTATGTGGGGCTTTTGAAGCCCTGTGTTTACGAAAAATAGGCGCTGCCTTTTTTCGATTATTGTCCCATCCGCATTTTCCTTTGGAAATGCGCCAGCCTGACAATTGATTCCTGCTTCGGGCCGGGGAGCCCGATTTCCAATCCAAGGGAGTGAAATGTTTGAACAATCCAAATCAGCACAAGCCCCCGGTGCCTTCCAGGGGGAATCGGGGCATCTTCATCTATCTGGCGGTTTTGCTCGCGCTGATCCTGATTGCCAGCAGCTCGTTCGGCATGAAAAAGCCTGAGAGTCCCTACCGGTACTCTGAAATTGTTGCCTTTTTCGACGAGCAGAAGATTGAAAAGTATACCTTTGATCTCGGTACCGGTGAACTGACCTTTACTCTGAAGGGGAGCACCAAGGAGGAAACCTACACGGTTCCGAATGTCAACCTCTTTGTCTCGACTGTTCAGGAGCAGGTAGAGGAGCAAAACCGCGCTCAGACCGATCCCGCCAATAAGATTCCCTATGAGCTGATCCCGATTCAGACGATGCCGTTCTGGGTTTCCTATCTGCCGACCCTGCTTCTGATCGTCGCGATGGGGGCGCTCTGGTGGTTCACCATGAAACAGTCGCGCGGCGGCGGGAACATCTCCGGCTTCGGCAAGGCCAAGGCGCGCACCCCCGATCAGGGCCGCAAGGTCCTCTTTGAGGATGTCGCAGGCGCGGATGAGGAAAAGGCCGAGCTTGTCGAGGTCGTCGAATTTTTGAAGAATCCCGAGAAGTTCAATACCCTCGGCGCGCGGATACCCAAGGGAATTCTGCTTGTCGGCCCTCCCGGAACCGGTAAGACGCTGTTGGCCCGCGCAGTCGCGGGTGAGGCGGGCGTTCCGTTCTTCTCGATCTCCGGTTCCGATTTTGTCGAGATGTTTGTCGGCGTCGGTGCCTCGCGTGTCCGCGATCTCTTCGACCAGGCAAAGAAAAATGCGCCTGCCATCGTCTTTATCGACGAAATTGACGCGGTCGGCCGTCAGCGCGGCGCCGGCCTCGGCGGCGGTCACGACGAGCGTGAGCAGACGCTCAACCAGCTCCTGGTGGAAATGGACGGCTTCGGCTCCAACTCCGGGGTAATTATCATCGCGGCGACCAACCGGCGCGATATCCTTGACCCTGCGCTGCTGCGTCCGGGGCGCTTTGACCGCCAGATTATTGTAGGATACCCCGATATCCGGGGCCGTGAGGCAATTTTGAAGGTACACGCGCGCAATAAGCCGCTGGGGCCTGACGTTGACCTCAAGGTAATCGCTTCCACCACCGCCGGCTTCACCGGCGCCGATCTGGAAAATATCCTGAATGAAGCGGCACTCCTTGCGGCGCGCCGCAACCTCAAGGCGATTACCATGCCGGCCATCGAAGAGGCGACCATCAAGGTGATTGCCGGACCGGAGAAAAAATCCCGTCTGGTCACCGAGAAAGATAAGAAGCTGACGGCTTACCATGAGGCCGGCCATGCTGTGGTCACTTTCTACATGGATACCGCCGACAAGGTGCATCAGGTTTCGATTATCCCGCGCGGCATGGCCGGCGGATATACGATGAGCCTGCCGTCGGAGGACAAGAGCTACCACACCCGCCGGGAAATGCAGCAGAATATCATCACGCTGCTTGGCGGACGGGTTGCCGAGCTGCTGGTCCTTGACGACATCTCCACCGGCGCCTCCAACGATCTTGAGCGGGCGACTACCCTTGCTCGTTCCATGGTGACCCGCTATGGCTTCTCGGATAAGCTCGGGCCGGTCGTCTACGGCCATGACCAGAGCGAAGTGTTTTTAGGACGGGATTTTAACCAGTCCCGAAATTATTCCGAGGGCGTGGCAACCGAGATTGACAACGAAATTCGCAATCTTGTCGAGCAGGCTTATGAGCTTGCCAAGCACACCCTACAGGAGCATATGGATCAGTTGATCCTGATTGCTGAAACGCTGATGGAACAGGAGAAGATCGACGCGGTTGACTTCGAAAGCCTGATGACAACCGGCAGAATGGCCGACCGGCAGATTCGGGTGGCCGATGCTCCGACGGGTGCAGTTGAATTTGACGCTGCCGCCGCCGATGCGAAAAAGGAGCAGGAGGAAGCCGCTTCTGGCGCTGTTCCAGAGGAAAACGGCGGGCCATCCGCTGCGGCGGAGGAGCAGGAACCTCCCTCTGAGCCGTCTTCTGATTCTGATCAGGAGTAAATATTCCAAAGGATGAAGGCCCGCGCAAAGGAAATTTCCTTTGCGCGCGGGCCTTTGGCGTCTTTTTGTAGAATTTCAGCTGCCGCGCAGCCGAAGAAGCAGGAATTTTGATCGTCATCATACTCTCCGGCTTAACCGGAGGCGCGATCAGGACACATCAGATTTCACTGCTTGCATCACGCGTCTGACACCCGAAAACGGGCAAATTCTCCGATCATACATGGACGGAGCTTTTCTACCCTCAAATGAAAGGACCGCAGAAGCCTGCGGCCCGGATCAGTTTCATATGCTCAGGAGAATAGGGCGGCGGCCCCGAGGATTCCCGCATCATTTCCGTTTTGAGCGGGGAGGACAGGAGGAATGTCAAAGCCTCCGATATAGCTCTGACAGATGCGTTCGATTTCCGCACGCAGAGGAAGAAAAAGGGCGTCTCCTGCGCCGGTGATTCCTCCGCCGAGAAGAATCCTCTCAGGGCGGAACGCAGTAATGAAATCAACGATCACATCTGCAAGACAGCCGATATATTCTGCAAATGCGGCCTTTGCTTGTGCATTGCCTGCGGCGACCGCATCAAAAACCTCCTTGGCACGGCGGAATCCACCTCCGCTGTGCTCGTTGGCCATTCGGATCAATGCGGTTGCGGAGCAGTAAACCTCTCGGCACCCGTGCCTGCCGCATCCGCAGGGCAGCCCTCCGCGCACCAGAAGCATATGCCCAAATTCGGTGGAGCCGACGCCGCTGAGCAGCTGCCCGTTCACCATGGCGCCTCCGCCGAGTCCGGTGCCCAGCGTCAGGAGGACTACGTTCCGGCAGTCCTTTGCCGCGCCGAACTTCTGTTCTCCCAAGGTGGCGCAGTTGGCGTCGTTTTCGATTTTGACTTCACAGTCAAGCATGGGGGAGAGGCGTTCCACCAGAGAAACGCCCTGAAGCGGGATGTTAGGGCAGGTGACGACTTGGCCCCGAACTGCATCCACCCAACCGGGGATGGCAATTCCCACCTGAACCGCCTCTGCCGAAGCGGAACCGGCACAAAGGGACCGTACCAATTCGCAGAGCTGCCCGATGATCGCCTCGCCGCTGGAATGCTCTGTATCGACGGTGCGGCGCAGGATAATTTTTCCCGTGTGATTGACCAGACCGGCCGATAAGGTGGTTCCGCCTAAATCGATTCCGATTGTATGCATGAATTTATACTCCTTCGCAGGTTTTCATCAAACAGGGGAACATTTTCCGCTTGGGACGCCGTTCATTGGTTAGCAGTATATCATCCGCAAAAACGGCTGTCAATAAAAGCCGCCGCAAAACAAAATGTCTTGCGGCGGCTTTTCCAACAAAATATGGGTTCTCAGGCTTGCTCTTCCTTCATCTTTGCAAAACATTCGCTGCAATAAACCGGACGGTCCTCACGTGGCTTGAAGGGGACTCTGGCCTCCTTGCCGCAGGCGGCACAGGTAGCAGTAAACATCTCGCGGTCAGGTCTGGATGCGTTCTTGCGGGCATCGCGGCATGCCTTGCATCTCTGGGGTTCATTGACGAAGCCACGCTCCGCATAGAACTCCTGCTCACCGGCAGTGAACACAAACTCGGCGCCACATTCTTTGCATTTGAGGGTTTTGTCAGCGTACATAGTTTTTTACCTCACTTATGGATTGATTTACCCGCAGCAACCTGAGACCGAAATGGATCGACAGTGTAACCTAAGGGTATTATTTCTGCAGCCGTGCGGCATGCATACAAAAGAAAATGGGCGCGCCGCTATTCGCGCAGCTTACGTCTTGCCCGCTGGAGGGCATTGTCTACCGCCTTGACGGGATGGTGCAGTACGACGGCAATCTCTTCATAGGAATACCCGTTAAGGAAAAGTCCGATGGCTCTTCGCTCAAAATCAGACAAGCGCTGTGAAACCATCTGCCGCCACCGCGCCATCTCTTCGCGTCCGGCCACAATTTCCTGAGGATCAGCGCCGCCTTCCGGTTCCTCAGAGAGGGGATGTTCGGAGTTCTGCCACTCGTCGTAACTAACCGCATAAATATTGCGTCCCGCTGCGGTGACAGCCGAACGAAGGCGGTTGGTGATGCAGGTATAAGCAAAGGTTTCAAAGGATGCACCACACTCCGGGCGGTATGAACGGACGGCATTCAGCAAACCGATGATGCCTTCTTGGAACAGGTCATCAGGCTCGATTCCACAGTGTCGAAACACATTGACCCGGCTGTGCACCAAAGGCAGATAAGACTCGATCCTAACACTTTCGTCAAGCGGGCGGCCGTCGGGCAGATCGCCGTCAATTGTAGAAAAGTCCGCCATATGTCCTCCTGATAACCCCTTTGACATTGACTATTTTATACGCAACTTCACGATTTGTCAATATATTATTGTGCAATGCGCTAAAAAAGATAGGATTCGACCGGTAATATTTTTTTTCTGCAATTTCCTGTTTATAAAAAATTTCCAATCGCGCTGTGACGCAGAACAAAAATTCTGTTTTCACTGCAAAAGGAGGATTTTCAAAAGGGGGATTTTCTAATTCGGTTTGATATGCCCCTTTGCCGGGAAAAGGATGTCTCTGTCGAAAGGACCGTCCAAAATTTTTCTGAATGCTGCAGGAATCCCAATGCTGCAGGAATCCCAAAGCGCTTGCCGCTCATATCGCTTCGCCGCTTCTTCAGACGGCATAAAGCAGGAGCGCCGTAATCATAAAATAGCGAAAACTTTTCAAATTGAAATAGAAGAGCCCATTTTCGGCTTAAACAAGCCAGGAACTGCATCATTTATTTGCCTGATGCGGTCAAATAGATATTCATTTTGAAGTCCGGGGGAAAAGAACGTGTGCAAGAAAACCGTCAGGGCGTCTTGTAGGTTCAATCACTCGCCATAGCGAAAGCCATGAAGCAGCCTACCGCAAAAAGAAAAGACACCCGATCGGGTGTCTTTTCTTTTTGGAGCTGGAGATGGGACTCGAACCCACGACCTGCTGATTACGAATCAGCTGCTCTACCAACTGAGCCACTCCAGCGACGGTAGGGCGGAAACAAAAATTATTATATCGCGTTTCATGCGTTTCGTCAAGATGAATAACCCGCTTTTTCCACCAGATACTAGAAGAAAAAGACTGGGGGGGAGTGGTTGCGGCGTTTTGAATTGGCGCATCCCTTTTTTCGGGAGGCTGTTCAGCTTTCATTGGCAAGCGCTGCGGCACAGGTTGTTGCATTGGCATTTTCGCCGGCTGTGCTGAGAAGGTACGATGCGGGGGCGTTTGGCGTTTCATCGATTCTGATTGCAGTATCCGGATCGGTAGGCCAGTTGTCCTGCCTGAAATATGACCTGGCCCTCCTGTCACTGCCGCGGGAGAGAGAGGAAAGCCCTCTTCTGAAAGCAGCACTTATTTCGGTCGCAGCTTCAGCACTGCTGATGGGGGCGGCTGCTTCCATCTTTGGAACATCGGTCAATCACATCCTCTTGATGATCCTGACCGCCGCGGCAGTGGGATGTTACACCATAGGATCGGCGGTCTGTCTGCGCGGTCCCGGGCCCGGTCTCCTCGGACGTGCCGTCCTGCTGCGGTCCGCCCTGCAGGCCGCGGCACAGCTTGCATTTTCAGGTTGGGGAGACCAGACGGCCGCTCTGCTGGCCGCTTACCTGATCTCTTATTTGGGAGGATGTGCGATGCTTTTTCCGAATCGTTCTCCGCTGCAGCGGATAGGCTGGCGCCCCGCCGCGCAGGCCGCAGCAGAGTTTCGGGAGTATCCGCTTCTGCTGCTTCCGGGGGCTTTGGCTTTTCATTGCGCCGCCTGGCTGCATCAGGGAACGGTTCTGCGCTATGATCCCGCCTCTCTGGGATGCTATGCGATCGTCGAACGGCTGTTGGCGGCGCCGATGGCAATGCTTTCCTCAGCTGTGGGACAGCTTTTCCTCCGATGGATCTGCGGCCTTCCCGAACCGGGGCGCCGGCCTCTATACGACAGGGTAAGTCTTTCCATGCTGGCGATTGCCGGAGCGGCGTGTTTCTGTCTTTATCCTGCCGCACCGCTTATTCCCCGAATTTTCGGCAGGGGATGGGAGGGCGCGGTGCAAATCATGCGCGTATTGCTCCCTTTTTTTGCTGTTCGATTTGCCGTTGCACCGGTGGCTTCGGGGCTGATTGCGGCGGATGGAAGACGTGCGTTGGCCTGCTGGCAGCTCCTGATGCTACTGCTGACCTCTTCGGCGGTTTTGATTGCAAATTTGCGGGGGCTTTCTTTGCTGCCCTACCTTGCTGCCTACGGTTTTTTGATGACCGCCGGATACCTTATTCTCTGGTGCTGGGGGCGTGCCGCCTTGGAACGGAGGAAGGGAGCTGTATGAGCGGAGCGTGCTGGGAAATAGGACTCTTGGGCAGCGCCTTTTTTCTGTTTTGGGGATTGGCGGCCGGCGGGACCGCTCCGGCCGATTTGGGATTGATCTGCTTCGCCGGGGCGGCATGCGCGCTGCAGATTTCATCCCTGCGAAATTTCAGAAGCTGGTCCGCCCGTCTGTGGAAAATGCGGGACGGGCTGCTCCCGCTTCTGTTTTACCTGATTTTGGATGTTGCAGGCTTTCTCCGCTCGGAGGAATTCGGAATGCTTTGGGAAAAATACCGTGTGACCGTCCTGCTGCTGGCGCTGATGGGTGCAATGCTTCTGTCCGGCAAGCGGGAGGCAGCCTTTGACGCAGTCTTTTCGGGAACCGGATTGGCCTCGCTGGCGGTTGTCCTGACCACCCTTTTCCGTTATTTTGGCGGGAGCAGCGCCCCTCTGGAATACCTGCTTCGTTTTTCTCTGCGCCGCGATTACAATATGTATGCAACGGCCCTTTTTATCGGGTGGATCTGCTGCTTCTTTCTCCTGTGCGGAAAAGAAAGACCGGGCTGGGCGCTGGCGGTAACGGCTTTGATTCTGCCGGTACTGCTTCTGAGCGGTTCGCGCAGGGTCATGCTGGCGGTGCCGGTTGCCGCGGCCGCCGCGGCATGGAGCCTGATTTCGTCGGAAAAAGGGCGTCTGCGGCGAAGGACCGCGGCGGTTCTGGGCTGCGGTCTGGCGGTGCTGGCGGCAACTCTGCTGCTCCAATCCGCTCTCATGGGACTTTCCTCCAGCCCGAAAGCGGTCAACCGTGTGTCCGGCGGAGGAAGCGGAAGCGCCCAGACCGCAGCAGCCGAGCGGTATGAGACCATTGGGCATGGGTCAATGCTGACCAAACGCAGGGTGATCTGGGGGATCGCACTCGAAGAGCTTTCTGGCTACTCGCCCGCCGAGTGGGCTTTTGGGCGCGGCGGGGGAGAAAATATTCGTCTCTACGACCGGACCGGGAAACCTCTTGACGGAGTTTATCCCGACCGGGAGCTGCGGCGGGGCGCTCTGTCGGCCCACAGCGCGCTGCTGGCGGATCTTCTTGACGGGGGAATCCTGAAAGCTGCGGCGCTGATCTGGCTGCTGGGCGCCTGCGGATGGGGCTGTCTCAAACTGTTGCTGCGGGAGTCGGGAAGAGGTCTGGCGATCGGAATGATTTTAGGCTTTACAGTTCTGAGCAATCTTGTCTCCAACCGCTACGGCCTGCTTTATGACCGCGCATTTCTCCTCTTTTATCCGCTGCTGCTTCTCAAACCAGAAAGGGAGGAATCCTGATGAATCACCGAATTGCAATGCTGACCACCCTGCATCCGCATGACGACATCCGAATCTACCACAAGGAATCCAAGGCGCTGGCACAGGCGGGCTGGCGGGTGGAAATCTACAATCCGCGGATGGAGGCGGCGGGGGAATATGGTATCCGTTTCCGGCGGCTGATTCTTCCCTCGACCCGGACGATCCGGCTGCTGCGGGGACGGTCAATCGCTTATCGCGCCCTCTTTGAGAGCCGCGCGGACCTTTTTATGCTGCACGATCCGGAACTTCTGCCGCTGCTCAAGCCCCTTCAGCTGGCGGGACGCAGGACAATTTATGATGCGCATGAGGACCTGCCGGCGCAGCTTCTGGAAAAGGATTGGATTCCAATAAAAATGCGGCCCGCCGCGGCCCGTTTCGGGGAGGGGCAGCTGCAGCGATGGCTGCCCTATGCCGACGGAGTCGTTGCAGCCACCCCCTCGATTGCCGCTCGGCTGGGAGAACGGGCTGTGCTGGTGCGCAACCGGGTTACCGAAGCGGATTTTCAGCTGTTTGAAACTGCGCTGGTCCGCTATCGGGTGATTCCGCGCGCCGTCTGCTATGCGGGCGCGCTCACCGAGCAGCGGGGCTTGACAAGGATGATCCGCTGCTGTCACCGGGCGGGAGCGATCCTGCTGCTGGCCGGTTCCTTTGAAAGCGAGGGACTGCGGCGCCAGGTTCAGCGGATGGAGGAGTACCGCTGTGTCCGCTACTTCGGCCGCCTTGACCGCGAAGGGGTGGCGAGTCTTTATGCACAGGCCAATGCCGGGCTGATGCTTTTGGATGATACCGCCGCCTACCGTGAAAGCGAACCGATCAAGTCCTTTGAGTACCTCTGTGCGGGACTTCCGGTGATTGCGTCGGATTTTCCGCATTGGCGGGCGCTTCTGCCGGAAGAGGGGGTTCGGTTCGTACCCCAGGAGGACGAGCCTTCAGTCACCACGGCAATCGCCGACGCAATCTCGGGAAAGAGCCGGGCAAAACTGGCGCAGCGCAGAGAGCTTTATTATGAGCGGTATGGGTTTTCTCCTGACGCGCGCCGCCTGATCGAACTCTGTGAACGGCTTGAGAGGAACTGAGAATGCGGATTCTGCTGATCAGCCAGTACGCGGGATCGATAGAGATGGGGATGGAATACCGCCCGTTCTGCCTCGCAAGGGAATGGCTTCGAACGGGCGACCGAACCTTGATTGTGGCGGGAAGCTACAGTCACCTGCGGCGGACGAACCCAGCAGGGGTGCGGGGCGGTTTTCTGCGGGAGGAGGGGATTTTGTTTCGGATGCTGCCCACTCCCGACTATTGTGGAAAT
>Ga0129309_1000651_pt1 | contig 24548 bp, 26 predicted proteins | sample L1105metagenome_FD_94439 | JGI IMG/M metagenome (GOLD analysis project Ga0129309, IMG submission 94439) | Ring-tailed lemur group fecal microbial communities from Wisconsin, USA - L1105 metagenome | ecosystem: Host-associated > Mammals > Digestive system > Large intestine > Fecal | place: USA...
AGACGATGAATCTCGCCCCAGGGCAGACAGTGACGGAGATTGAGGTGTTCCGCCTGCGGCTTCAGGATCAGGAGATTGACCCCAGCGTACTGCGGCTGATGGACAAGCAGATTCCCTATCACATCCTGTTTCTGCTGGAGCGTGACGGCGGCGAGGGCCAGCTCTGGATCAGCTACAAAGAAGCCAGTCAGGCAGGCAGCAACGCCTTCCAACTCCGGCAGACATACCACACCAGTTGGATGCCTTTAGATGACCTGACTCTGGAGCTGCACGCTCTGGACATGGACGGCCTGTACGAGAGTATTGTCCGCCAGATTGCCGGGGACGCCATTCGCACCCACATTCAGCGTGAGCGGGAACTGTATCCAAAAGGCATCAAAGTCCTGAGCCTATTTTTCATCGACGAGGTAGCAAAATACCGCCTGTACGATGGCGACAACGATGATGGCCGCAACGGTGAGTATGCCAAAATGTTTGAAGAGGAATATGCCAGCGTGGTGGGGTCTCTCCAGCGTGAGATTGGCGACGAGGTGTACCTCAAATATCTGGACAACATTGATGTTCACAAAACCCACCAGGGCTATTTCTCTATTGACAAGAAAAAGGGCAAAAAAGCACGATTCGTAGAGAGCAAAATTGACCGGAAAACTCAGACCTCTGATGATGCCGATGCTTATGACCTGATTATGAAAGACAAGGAGCGTCTGCTTAGTCTGGACGAGCCGGTACGGTTTATCTTCTCTCACTCCGCCCTTCGTGAGGGCTGGGACAACCCTAACGTGTTCCAAATCTGCACTTTGAAGCCGCAGAGCGACTCCGAAATTCGCAGTCGTCAAGAGATTGGCCGCGGCCTTCGGCTATGCGTCAATCAGCAAGGCGAGCGTATGGACGAAAGCATGCTGGGCAGTGAAGTGCAGGAGCTGAACAAACTGACCCTCATCACCGATATGGAATTCGGAAAGTTTGCAGAAGCGCTGCAGGCAGGTCTGGCAGAGTCTCTGGCGGATCGGCCCAAAAAGGTGGACGAGCAGCTATTTTTGCACCAGGTACTTACCAACGCCAATGGAGATTCCATCAAGGTCACGCCGGAATTGGCTGGGGCAATCTACGAGGACCTGATCAGCAACGGCTACGTAAAACGGGGTGAACTGACCGACAAATACTATGCGGATAAGGCCAGCGGCACCGTTCAGGTGGCAGAGGAAGTCAAAGACTGTGCAACTTCCATCGTGAATATTCTCTCCTCCATCTATGACAAGCACTCGATACCGACAGAAGATGCCCACAGGAACAATGTGGAAGCTAAAATAGACCCGGAAAAGCTGAAAAAGAAGGAGTTTTTGGAGCTCTGGGAGCGAATCAACCACAAATCCTTCTATACGGTTCACTTTGACAAACAGGAGTTGATTGACAACTCAATTCGGGAAATCGACACCAAGTTGGACGTCACCCGGATTACTGTAAAAACCGAGTACGGCGAACAGACTGCCCATATGGAATCCAGAGAACAGTTGGAACAGGGCGATGGATTCCGCAAGACCCGCACCAATCAGGAAACTGCAAAGCATGTGCCGCTTGGCAGTGTTCGGTATGATTTAGTTGGAAAATTGGTGGAAGAAACCGGCTTGACCCGTGCTACTATTGCTGCCATTCTGCAAGGCATTTCTCCGCAGAAATTCTCCATGTTCCGTTTGAACCCGGAGGAATTTATACTCAAATCCGCTAAGCTGATAAACAATCAAAAGGCGACCCAGATCATCGAGCATATCACTTATAATAAGTTGGACTCTGCCTATGATACCGGTATCTTTACCAGTGCGAATCTCCGTGGTAAACTGGGTATGAACGCAATGGAAGCTAATCGGAGCTTGTATAGTCATATCATCTATGATTCCGACAATGAAAAGAAATTTGCCAGTGAGCTGGACATCAACGATAAGGTTGCCGTCTATACAAAGCTTCCGAGCAGTTTCTTCATCTCTACGCCTGTTGGAAAATATAATCCAGACTGGGCAATAGCCTTTAACGAGGGATCTGTGAAGCATATTTACTTTATTGCAGAAACGAAGGGCAACACTGACAGTCTGGAGCTAAGAGGCGTAGAACTGGCAAAAATTGAGTGCGCAAAGGCTCATTTTGCGGCCATCAGCAACGAGAGTGTAACGTATGATGTTGTGGACAGCTTTGAAAAACTGATGAATCTGGTCTCTTGATATTTGACTGCATTGTTTTCAGAAGGAGTGAAGACTCTATGTCAACATTCAGGTGTCCGAACTGCGGAAGCCCTGCCACTGTTATGGGAAGCCGATGGGAGTGTGGCTGGTGCGGAAATTTTGGTTCTTTTAAAAGTGCGCCTAAAAGTGCGCCGGCAAAAATAACGCTGCATCTGAAAGTCGCAAACGTTACAATTGACGGCTCGGATCAGGCAGAATCCTCCCGGGAGGATTCTGCGGTAATGGACCGCCTTGTGAAGGAATTTCCAGAAGCATTTTGCGATTGGCCAGAAGAAAAACGGACGGATGGCTATATCGAAGACCTCCTCCAGGACACCTACCCGGATCAGCCAGAGCTGACGATCCGTATGTGGAGAATCGTTCTGGATGACGCTGGGGAGGAATTGCAGGCATCGGGTACGGCTGAGTTTCTGCTTGACGAGTGCATGGAATCCGTCTGGAAAGAGGGCCTTGATTTTCCGGCAAGCCTGGAACCGATTCTGGACGAACTGTATGACCCGCATTTTGAGCAGCAGGTCTTCCAAAGCGCCTATATTGGGGAACCCCATGAAGCAATTCTATTTGCCTGCAAGGAACTGCACCGAGATGCACAGGCGGAGGAACTGTTCGCTCTGATAGAGCCATATTTGCAGAGGGGAACAGCGTATGATAAAAAGCTCTGCAAAATTATGGAGGAACTTCAAAATGCGTCGGTTCCACCAGAAAAAGACAATGTCCCTCCCAAAACTGCGGAAGCCGAAAAAGTGTTGGCGGATGATGGGACGGTCTACCGCTACTGTACGGTCAGAATCGAAGGTAGCACGCGTGCCTATTCCTACCTGACCGGACAGCTTCCCGTTAAGGTAGACGACTGGGTGGAGGTCCCCTTTGGGACCAAAAACGTTCTCTGCCGGGGGCAAGTAACTTCCGTATTCGACTGCACTCGCCTAACAGCTCCCTGGCCGCCAGAAAAGACAAAGGAAGTTCTTCGGATGATCGTCCCAAGTGGAGTTGACGAGGTAAATAGCAATGGGTGATAGAAAAATCTACATCGTTGCAAAGATTTTCAATCAAAAAGGCTGCATTGCCTATCTCTGCAAAACGCTCAATGAAGCGCGTTGCCTTCCTGGAACATTAGAGGCTTTGAGAGCTGAAGGGGCCCAAATTTTGATTCTGGATTCTCCTGAAATCTATTCCGAATATGCTCCTTATACCTACATTGATGACTTGAAGGAATTCATTGATAAAGTCAGTCAATTAAACCGGGTTTCTTAATTCGGTTTTGCTCCCGACTACTATTTGACTGCTGTTTTGGAAGATACGCAAAAAGCCTGGAATCCATTGTGGCGCAAGAACTTTAGGATTTCATAATTCTTAAAGCCCAAAACTGTACTTATCAGGCCACCCATGTAAACTACATTCAATTCGCTTCATATTATTTGATAGAACAGACAAACTTGCTAACAGAAATAGGCTATGGTACAATGTGTGCAAAGGAGGTGTCCATATGACCAAGAAAGCAGAAAGAAATCTGAAATACACTCTTGCCACCCATGCCGCAGAGCACATGACGCCCAGCCGCAAAGCGATTTCTCTTTGCGAAAAAATTGCAAATGGACATATCTCCGGCGATATGGCAGTTGAGGAAATCAAACGTTATTACGGAGTCGAAAGCAGGTACCAGAATGCCTGACGGTTTTGGACGCTATGATGTATATACCGTCGCTGGATCTTCGTATTGCTATCCTGATTCCAGCGTTCTTCGCAATCATTTTGGCATAAAGGATAGCGAACAGCTCCGCACAATTGAGGCGGATATTTCCGCAGCTCGCCAAATCGAACTTATCGAACGATCTGTAACCGGACGTTTTACTTCAAACCATTTATGTCAAATTCATCGTCATCTTCTTGGTGACATCTATCCTTTCGCCGGGAACTTTCGCCATGAAGATATTGCCAAAGGTACAACAAGGTTTTTGGCACACAATGAAATCCAGCCAAGGCTCAAGGCTTTATTAAATCAGTTGCATTCTGAAGGCCTTCTGCGTAAGTTTGAACGAGACTCCTTGATCAATCGAAGTGCTTACTATATGGCAGAATTAAACTACATTCATCCATTCAGAGAAGGAAATGGCCGTGCGATTCGAGAGTTCATGCGGCAACTTTTTCTTTACAATGGGTACCATGTCAACTGGGATGCTGTCCCTGTCGAGCTTCTTCTTCAAGCTATGGTCGATTCCGTGTTTGAAACAGCACCTCTTGAACAGGTTCTCGAACAATGTATCGAGGACATGGACACCGAATGACCCGGTACCTTGACTACTATTTGACTACTGTTTTCAAAGATACGAAAAAACCTGGGAGCCATTGCGGCGCAATAGCTCCCAGGTTTGCTCCGTTTTCCCTCTGTATTTGTGAGAAACCACTGAAACCCCTGGGGCATCAGCGCTCCATCGTTGACGGCCTGATAACTCCGACTCTGAAGGCCGCTGGTTCGAATCCAGTCGGGCGTACCAAACCGGAACCCTTGAACCGTAAAGGTTTGAGGGTTCCGGTTTTTATTTTTCCCGGCTGAGGATTTTCTGGAATCGGATGGATTTTGAACAGAATTTTGAACAACTGTACCGCGAGGCGGCCGAAATGACCCTGATACCTCTATCAGAGAGGAGGAAATCATGGCAAGTCTTATTGAAGTTTTCAAAGGCGGGCGCTTAGTATCCTATCGCTTCTCCTGCTGCGTTGGACGGGACGACAGAGGCAAACAGTTGCGCCGCTCTACAACATGGCACCCGCCGGATGGTCTGCGGCAGTCCAGAATGCGGGCTGCGGCGGAACGGGCTGCGGATGAGTGGGAAGCGTCGGTGCGGGAGGAGTATGCGGCAGAGCTGGAGAGGATGTCCAGACCAGACCCGTCATACATCCCGCCGGAGGAGCGGCGGGATGACTTTGTAACCTTTGTAAATGATACATGGTACAAGCTGTACATCTGCAATGGGGACCGTAAGAAATCTACTGAGACTTACTACAAGGACATCTCGAAGTACATCACTGACTACTTCTCCGGAGCCGTATTGCAAGACATCACACCTATACAGATACAGGAGTATCTCCAACATCTGCGGCATGAGCACGAGAAGCAGAAAAAGAAACCGATGTCAGACAAATACATGCACCACCAATATGGGACCATTCGGAACATATTCGAGTACGCAGAAAAGAACAAAATGATAGCTGAAAATCCTATGAAATACGTGGAGGCGCCTAAGATGAGGAAAAAGAAAGTTGATGCGCTCAGTGATGAACAGGCTAAGGTATTTTTCGAAAAATCTAAATCATGTCCAATAGACCTGCAATGTATCCTTAATATGCTTATCACAACCGGACTCCGGCGCGGAGAGCTTGTCGGACTGAAATGGCGTGATATTGACACAAGCGCCGGAGTCCTTCACGTTGAGCGAGGAGTTTCATATACTCATGGGTCTGGTGTTATCGTTAGCAGCCCTAAAACATCCAGCAGCATTCGCGACGTGCCATTGATGCCCGCAACGGTAGATGTTATTGAGCGATATAAGGATAGGTACATGAAGGACCATGCTTCCTCTATTATAAAGGACGCATTCCTTTTTCACAGAATTGATGACATATACTCCCCCATCGACCCAAACGCCATTACACGCCGTGTCAAGCGGTTCATGAAGAACAATGGACTTCCTGACCTATCACCGCATGACCTGCGCCATTCCTGTGCGACTCTTCTGCTTGCGCAAGGCGCTGACATCAAGAGCGTCCAGCAGATTTTGGGGCACTCAGACGCCAGCACGACCTTAAATTTTTATGTTCGGGCGGACCTCCAGCAGATGCGGGCGGCGACGGACAAGATGGCGGCCGCATTCGACCTTGGCGGAGAAAAAGAAAAAATCGATAAGAAAACGGTGTAGTTTTTATTGTTATTTACGCTCAGAGACCTTGCCGAAGAGCTCGATTGTTTCATTGTGACCGCAGGAAAACTTCACATTGTACTTTGCCATAGTTGGTATCTCCTTTGTATCGTTTATGTTATGAGTTTTTTGTTTTTGGATTTGACTTTAGAAATCAGCCGCAAATCGGAAATCAATCGGACCCATCGTCTCCAGGCGCCTCGTCATGCGGCAGTATGCGCACTTCTCGCAGCGGCGCTGGTCCGGCTCGGCAGTAGTCATCAGATGCCACACACGCGGAGCCAATGCCTGCGCCTCAGCCAGCCCCTCGTCAAGTGTGCCGCTGTCAATCGTCAGAGGGAGCAGTGACTGACTCGGCTCCTTTGTGGCCACAAGCACCATGACGGGGAGTGTTTTACCGCTCATCTGACGGTAAAGCTCGCGGTATACCGCCAACTGTCGGTCATAGTGCCATGCCTGCAACCACGGTATGCGGCATCCTACATCGTCTGCCCATGTCTCATCTGTATTAGCGGCGGACTTGAGGTCCACAATCAGACCGCCAGCGGATGCGCAGTCGACGAAGTAGTTGTACCACTCAGTGAACATCACGAACGTTCCAGCCAAATGTATGAGATACTTAGGAGACAACAGGAAGTCCAGTTTACCCTTACAAGGAATCGGCTCTCCGGAGCTGTCAGTGCCGATGGACCCAAGCACGATATACTGGTGTCCTTCGGCTGGGCTGTCGATGGTCAGAGCCCTGAAGATGTGGTCATCCTTGCACCGCTGCACAACCTCGGCGGCGCGAAGAAAATCAGACTTGAGCTGTCCGGTGCGGGAATTCAGGATTTCAAGGTGTGCGGCGCAGAACTTATCCAGCTCGGCATCGCTGTCCAAAGCGGCATCGATATAGCCGCCAACCAGCAACGCGGTGGTTGTGGGGCGGACATAGTCTCCCATGTGAGCTGCCAAAGCGGCGGCCTCACAGGATTCAAAGGACTTGATGGTGGATGCGGACAGGACATTCTTGATGTCATAGTAGTTGTCCCGGTTGATGTCAGAAATGGAAATCTTATCCATTTTGTTACCTCCTTACTGGTTACCGCTGCTCTGAGAGTTGATGCGTCTTGTCTGGCAGTTCGCACACAGCGGGACGCCAAACCACTCCATGCCGTTGCGGAGCACTTGCTCGGCTGGAACATCCCCGGCACCAATGATGGGTGCTCCGCAGTCAGAGCAGACCGGAGCAGGACTGGACTGAACGGGCTCAGGCGGAACCAGCTTACGAATACGGATGCCTGCGGTCGTTCCACCACCGACAGCGCGGACCCTCGGGTCCACATACAGCCGGATGCGCTTTCCTTCGAGGACGGCGGCGCTCAGGTCTCCGTAAATTGCCATCAATGTCTTACGGTTTGTGGAGTTAACTAACATGGGTCGGACCTTGGGGAGACCAGGAACGGACGCCTCCTTAAAAAAGATAACGTCATGTTCCTCCTTGCGCCCTTGGTCCAGGACGCATTCTCCAGCACCAATCTTGTCAATGGTCAATACAGGCTCGGAGTTCGGGGTAATATCCTCAACTGCCAGCCACGCATCACTACGGGCAGCAGCGCCGAGACGCTGCTCACCGGAAAAAATCAGGATTTTATTTTTCGCATTGCTGTTTTTAGCAGGCATTTCTTATTTCCCTCCTTTTATTAAAGAAGTCCTGCTTCTACTGCTGCGGCATATGTGTCGATTTCGGAAACACAACTCGGGCATCCTACAGGAACCATGTTCCCGTTATGTTCCCTCCTGCGGTAAATAATAGTTGAATTATTTCCACAAAGAGGACATTTGCCGGATTTGAGACGGGATTTATATTCATTTCTTCTTTTAACTTCCAGTTCTCTCCTATGGATTATTGCATCCTGGATTTCATCAATAGATTTGAGCTTTCTGAACTTTGTCCCGTTTAACCCGGTCAACCGTCTTAGAATAGTTGATGGAAGCTCAATGGAATAACTGACATTCGAGCGTCTGTTGAGACTGTTCGCCACACGGGTCGTCCATCGACAGTTTTCAGGAGAATACCCAAAGTCGTTATCTACTCTGTCGATTTCGAGACCAGGCTTCCATCCATTGGACAGCGCCCAGTCTGCGAAAACGTCAGCGCCGTTGATGGTGTCAGCCCACTCAGAGCACACATCAATACCACGTCCTCCGTAGTCCGGATAAGCCTCGCACTCCGGATTAGTGCATCTATTGATGATGTCTCTGCGGCACTGGCAAAGGACGATGGCATAGTGCCTTGCATCGTTATTTGACATACCGTTATGTACCTCGAGAATTCTCCTCCAAATTGGATTCTCCTTGCTCACAGCATCCCACCTCCGATGACCACGCCCAGCAGGACAGCGGAGACGATGACGATGACCTTAGCGGCGGTCAGGACCATCTTGTTACGACGGCGCTCGCGGCGAAGTTCGCGGAGACGGCATTTGGTGATATATCTTTCTGCTCTGTGGTGTCTGTCATTGATTTCATTGGACATAAAAATATCCTCCTTTTTCAAATCTGGAATAATATTCCAGCTTGACGTCAAGGAGGACAACACATATAATATATATGGTATCCCCACTTGAGTCTCTTGGTCGGGTCTCATCTGGTGTTACTGCCTGCTCCCGGAGGTACTGCAATACTTCCGGGGGCTCTTCTTTACATTCGGTCCGGCTCTCTGTCTCCTGACGCTTTGGGCTGCGCTGATAACATCAAGCACGTCAACTCCTGCCGCGTCTGCAACTGCGGCGGCCTCCCATGCGTACATCTCAAGCCTACCGGACACAACTCCAGCGAGGCGCTGGCGATTGCATCCGATAGCTCTGGATGCTTCCGACAAGTTGCGCCAGACAGACAGGATGATTGCCCTAAGCTGATTCATTTTTTTCTCACCTCTTTCCATTTCTCACGGTTTCGCCCTGGCTCATGTTGATTGATGACTACCAGATTGGTAACTTACCAATCATCTTGTACACATATTACCACAATGCTTATATGGTGTCAAATGTTCTCATTGACAGATATTTTGAAATATGGTATCAGCTTTTTACATTAAAAAGTTCTGATTTTTCGATTTTTAGAAATCACAAAAAACCGTAAAAATCAGAACATCAAAAAACATATTTGTCAATGTAGCGCGTTAAAGTGAGCCGCGAATCCAGACGCGAAGCCATTCGTGGAGGCGCACTTTAAGATAGTTCAAAAAATTGAAAAAATATGGTATAATAATACATGCCATACTTTTCAATATCGAACATTGTCGAAAAGTTGCAGATTCTGAAACTTCAACTCACTAAAGTTCAAAAAAATTTTTATTTTTTGTGCAATACTAACAATATTTGAGAGACATGATTTGCTCCAAAAAATCCGCACAAAATATGAACAGATGTACCGGATGTTGGCCTACATATAGCGGTTGCTCGCGGCCTTGAAATGTGGTATAATAAGGCCAAAGCATAGATGTATCAAGGGTTACAAGTCGTGCCGATTGCAGCAGTATTAGGAGTCGGAAACATACCTCGTGAAACTCCGACTCTGAAGGCCGCTGGTTCGAATCCAGTCGGGCGTACCAAAAGAAAACCCTTGAACCGCTCTGGTTCGAGGGTTTTCTTCTGTATTTCCTGACTGCGGTTTTTCTCCTGGGACAAATCGTGCACAATATAGTACAAAAATGAGCGGGGCATGGCAGAAACGGCCTTGGTGTACCTATGGGAAAAGGTACAGCATCGAACGCGGCTTGGCCGCCACAGCAAAAGCACGCCCCAAAACTGTCGCAAATATTCAAGCGACTCTTTTCAATCACTCTGCGCTTGCACCAACAGTTCAGGAAACAGGCAAACAATGAAGCTTTGTTTGCGTGATGCCTGCATGGTATTTGCGGCAAAAAGGATTAACCGAACACAATTGGAAAAATTGTCGGTTGCCCCGGACACATCCTGTTGTCATAATAAAGGAAACAAGTCAAATGGATGTGAGAGAACCTTATGAAAGCTGCAATTTATGGTGGAAAAGGCTCTGTTTGGATAGAGGAGCGGCCAATCCCCGCTTGCGGGGAGCGGGATGTGCTTCTTCAAAATCTTTATGCCAGCATTTGCGGGACGGATGTGGCTGTTTACACCCACGGCCCGGGCACCGGCCATAAGATCACGGTCGGTGGTGAGTTCGGACATGAGACCGTGTGCCGGGTGGCGGCTGTGGGCCCGGAAGTCAAAGACTTCCGGGTGGGGGAGATTGTGTACCCCTATCCGCTGCTTGTCACCGGCGACACCAGCCGGGCCGGGACCATCGGCGGCTTTTCCGAATATATCCTGGCCCCCAACCCCGTGCTGGAAAAACAACTCTACAAAGTTCCGGAAAGCATTCCAACAAAGGTGGCCTGCCTGATTGAGCCCTTTACCGTAGGCACCCGGGCAGCCCGCCGGGGCGAGCCGCGGCAGGGGGAAACTGCGATTGTATTCGGTGCTGGGACTATCGGCATTGCCGCCGCCATTGCCCTGAAGGAATTCGGCTGCAAACAGGTCATGGTAACTGATTTGTCAGACCTGCGGATCAGTAAGGCCGCTGGGCTGGGCTTTGCCACCTGCAACTCCGGAAAAGAAGATTTAAAAGAAACGGCCATGGCGGTGTTCGGCACGGCCCACAGCCTTGCCGGAAAGACCGCCGACGTGGACATCTATATTGACGCGGCGGGTGCCCCCAATCTGATCGAGCTGTATCAGAGCATGGGCAAGGTCCAGAGTCGTTTGGTCGTGGTAGCCGTTCTGGCCGGCAAGCGGCCCATCGACGTGCTGGCCATGACCTATGCCCAGCACGCCATCATTGGCAGCGGCGGCTATATGCCGGAGGATGTGCAGCAGGTCTTGGGCATCATGGCCAGCGGAAAGTACGACATCGCCTCCATCATCACCCACGAGTTCCCACACGGCAAACTGGCGGAAGCCATTGAGACCGCTGCCCAGCCGGATAAGGCATTGAATGTGGTCATCAACTACCATGCGGAATGATTTTAAGTGAATCAGCGGCAGTCTGCTGAAATTGCAGGCTGCCGCTGATTTGAGACTGTTTTCAGGGAAATGGAGACAGTCTCAAACGGACAGTCCCCATTTTGACCATATTCGATGTATTTGTGCTCAGTCGTGAATGCCCTTGGTCAGAGGAATCAGCATCAACAGGACCACGATGCCGATCAGACCGATGACAATACCCAGGAGCATTTTGCCGAATACCATGACCATGCACATGCCAACACCCAGCAGCAGAGCGCCCAGAACACCGACCACCACGGAGCCGACTGCCTTGGCATTGAGCTTGATAGGTGCCTTGCCCTCCATCTTGCGCCAAATCAGCAGAGTGATGAGCAAGACCACCAGACCGATAACACCGCAGACGATGCCCTGCTGGAACATACCCCACTCAGAAATCATGCACATGCACATACCCAGTGCAAAAAACACGATGCCAATAGTGCCCAGAATCAATGCGACGAAGTTGCTCTTTTTCATGATAAATACGCTCTCCTTATGTGTGATTTGGTTTTATGGGATTCCACTCAACATGACTGATAGTAAACGGTGATTGTTGGCCATTTGTTTGAGTTTTGTTAGAGAATTATTAAAATGAACATGTTTGTAACAGCGGCGTTTGATGAAGGAATTGTTGAGGAATCTAAAAGGACAGCAGCCTAAAAGCTGCTGTCCTTTTATACAATAGACCAGTGGGGGAGAGGCCGGTATTCACGAAGCATCCTCCGGCTTCTCCTCAATGCGCGGGTCGATCTGGCGGATTTCCTGATGCGGGCGCGTTTTGGTCTCGTGGGAGACATTGGCGGTGAAGGTTGTTTTCACGGCCCCGATGCTGCTGGGCTCAGCGATTAAACACCATTCTTCAGAGGAGCTCTGTTTTTGGCAGGCAGTCCAGCAGAATGGGGCACAGCGCCTCCGGCGCTTCGCAGCAGCCACCTTCCACCCATTTCCGGAGAAGGGATGTGAAACCGGCCTGGTAGAAGGTCAGGTAATACAGCATGGTCCCCTCGTCCGTGACGCCGTGCTGCTGGCAATGGGGCTTCACAACGTCTTCCCACAACTGGTCAAAACCCTCTTCCAGCGGAAATTTGACCCGGTGGCGCAGGCAGATACGGTAAAAATTTTTGTTGCTCTCAATGTGGCGCAGGAAGAAGATCAAATAAGCGTGATGGAATACATTCTGCATGTCCGCCCCTTTGCTCCGAAATTCCTCATGAAGCTCCTGACGGATCAGCAGCTCCACTTTGGACATCAGGTCGAAAATATCCTCGTAATGGGCATAAAAGGTAGTCCGGTTGATGTGGGCCTCTTTGCAGATGTCCATCACGGTAACGTCCTCCAGCTCTTGGTTCTCCATGAGTTTCATCAGGGCGTCCTGTATTCTTTTGTCGGAGTCTTTGTACCGCTGGTTGTTTTTCGTGTTCATGGCAAGCTCCTTCGGGCGTGTCAAAATTCTCTGCCGTTCAGGCTTTCATAGGAAGCAGCCCGGTCCAAACAGTTGTCCGGACCGGGCTGCGGCTTGGTGATCTTTTTATCGGAGACGCGATCGCCGGAATCGGGGCGGCGGATCACTGCTGTACCGGCACACCCTTGAACACGATGGCGCGAATGGACAGGTCTTCTCTATCCAGCAGGACAAAGCTTGCTTCTTTGCCAGTGTCCAGACTGCCGGCCCGGCTGGCAATGCCCACGGACTGGGCGGGATTATAGGTGCAGGCCCGGACGGCATCCGCCAGGGGGATGCCGAATTTCACAGCCTGCCGCAGGCAGCCCATCAAGCTGGTAACGGACCCGGCCAGCGTTTCCGGGTGGCCCACGATGGTGGCGCGGTTGCCGTGGACCTCGATCTCCTGACCGCCGAAGGGATACTGGCCGTCGGGCATTCCGGTGGCCCGCAGGGAATCGGAGATCAGGATGACCCGCTCTCTGCCAAAGAGCTGGAAGGTCAAACGGATCATAGCGCCGTGGATGTGGATACCGTCGCAGATGAGCTCCGCCTGGACGCCGGGGGAGTCAAAGGCGGCGCCGATGACGCCGGGCGCCCGGTGGTGCAGGGGAGGCATTCCGTTGTAAAGATGGGTGGCATGGGTAGCGCCTGCCTGGAAGGCGGCCATGGCGGTATCATAATCCGCCACAGTGTGTCCCACGGAAACAGTGATGCCCGCATCCGCCGCGGCGCGGATAAACGATAGGGCGCCGGGCTGCTCAGGGGCTACCGTCACCAGCTTTACGCTCCCTTCAGCCGCTTTTTGCAGGCGCTCCAGCATGGGGATATCCGGGTCGTGGAGAAAGTCGCCGTTCTGGGCGCCCTTTTTGGCGGTAGAGAGGAAGGGACCCTCCAGATGGGCACCCACCACCTCCGCGCCGCCGGCGTTTTTGGCCCGGTGGGCGGCCGTGTTCCGGCAGATAGCCGTCAACTGGTCCTCCGGCAGGGTCATGCCGGCGGGGCAGATATAGGTGACGCCCTGGCTCAGCTCGTAGTCCGCGATGCGCTGCAAGCCCTCCGGCGTGGCGTCGCTGAAATCCTCACCCACGCAGCCGTGGAAGTGGACATCCACCAATCCGGGGATCACGTAGCAGCCGGCGGCGTCCAGCACCTGGCTGTCACCGCTGGCAGGGGAGAGCAGGGCACCGTCCGTACAGACATCCCGTTCCACAAAGCCTTTTTCCAGGTCAAAGACCTGACCGCCGGTCACTCGCATACGGGCACCCCCGCCGCGACCAATTTGCTCAATGCCGCCTTGTCGCCCACCAGGACCACATCGTTGTGGAGCTGAAGAATGGAGGCGGGGCACTGGGGCGTGATGGGGCCGCAGAACGCGTTGTACACGGCGTCCGCCTTATCGGAGCCGCTGGCGATCAGCAGCACCCGGCGGGCGGCCATGATGCAGCCGATGCCCATGGTCAGAGCCTGGCGGGGCACATCGTCCCGGGTGGCGAAGAAACGGGCGTTGGCGTCGATGGTGCTGTCGGTAAGGTCCACCACATGGGTCTCCTTCACAAAGCAGTCACAGGGCTCGTTGAAGCCGATGTGGCCGTTGCGGCCCAGGCCCAGCAGCTGGAGGTCGGCATAGCCCAGGGAGCGCACCAACTCGTCATAGCGGCGGCACTCGGCCGCCGGGTCGGCGGCAAGGCCGTTGGGCACGTTGGTGTTGGACACATCGATGTCGATGTGGTTAAACAGGTTTTCCTGCATGAAGTAGCGGTAGCTCTGGTCATGGGTGGGGGCCAGGCCCTTGTACTCGTCCAGGTTTACGGTGCGGACCTCCTTGAAGCTGAAATCGCCCCGCTGATTCCAAACGGCCAGCTGCTTGTAGGTCCCCACGGGAGTGGAGCCGGTGGCCAGGCCCAGCACACAATCCGGCTGGCGGATGACCTCGGCGGAGATAAGGTTGGCGGCACGGCGGCTCATAGCCTCGTAATCCGCCTCCTGATAAATTCTCGTCATCGATATCTCTCCTTAAAAGTAATAAAAATACAAATATGGATTTTTTCGACTCTGTGCAAATTGTACAATCGCAGGAAAGGATTGTCAAGGCATACGCAAAAAAGTTCACTTTTAATTAGAAAAAATTTCCTGAAATTTTTCACCGGCGGATAGCTGTTCTCCTCCGGAAAACGGGTAATTGTAACGGAAAAGCCGCCGGGTCCGTATCGATCCGGCGGCTTTTGTTAAATTTGGGAAATGGGTTTCCGGGGCCTCAGATCTTGTGGACCTCGAAATACGCCTGGCTGTACTTGCACACGGGGCAGACCTCGGGAGCCTTGGCGCCCACCACGATGTGGCCGCAGACGCGGCACTCCCACATGGCCTGGCCGCTCTTTTCAAAGACCTGCTTCATCTGCACGTCGTTGAGGAGCTTGCGGTAGCGCTCCTCGTGGCGCTTTTCGATGGCGCCCACCATGCGGAACCGGTCCGCCAGGTCGTGGAAGCCCTCCTCATCGGCTTCCCGGGCCATCCGGTCATACATGTCGGTCCACTCGTAGTTCTCGCCTTCGGCGGCAGCCAGCAGGTTCTCGGCGGAGGTGCCGATGTGGCCCAGCTCCTGGAACCAGACGCGGGCGTGCTCCTGCTCGTTGCGGGCGGTCTTCAAAAACAGCTCCGCCAGCTCCTCGTAGCCCTCACGCTGGGCCACCAGGGCAAAGAAGGTGTACTTGTTCCGGGCCTGGCTCTCACCGGCGAAGGCCTCCTGCAGATTCTTTTCCGTCTTGGTGCCGGCGTAGGGAGACGCGCCCGCGGCGGGGGCCTCCTCTACCTTTTCAAAAGCGGAGGCGGGCTGCTTGCAGATGGGGCATTTGAAGTCGGCGGGCAGTGCCTCGCCCTCGTAGATGTAACCGCAGACCTTGCATTTCCATTTTGCCATGTTCGTTGTTCCTCCTTGTTTTAAGTCGCCGCTCCGGTCCAGATAGGCCGTGTGCAGCATTTTTTCCGCCAGCTCGCTCAAAGGCTTGCCATAAAATTCCGCGTACAGCTGTTTCATCTCCTGATTCTCATGGCTCAGGCGGCGCTCCATTCCCGCATCCCGCTGGTACAGGCTGGAAATGCGGGCCTTGCGGGTCTCGTCGGCGTCCGCCAGGATGTCCCTGGGCTGTCCGCCGCCGCCGATGCAGCCGCCGGGGCAGGTCATGACCTCAATGAAGTGGTACTGCTTTTCGCCGGATCTCACCCGCTCGATCATCTTCCGGGCGTTGGCCGTTCCGTACACCACAGCCACATTCACCGTGGTGCCCTGGATGTCCAGACTGGCCTCCCGGATGCCGTCGTAGCCCCGGACAGGCTGCAGGTCCAGCAGGTCCGCGGGAGGCTGCTGGCCGGTGATAAAGGCGTAGGCCGTCCGCAGGGCGGCCTCCATGACGCCGCCGGTGTTGCCGAAAATGACGCCGGCGCCGGAACCCTCGCCCATCAGCCGGTCATAGTCACTGTCAGGCAGGGAGGCAAAGTCGATGCCCTCCTCCTTGGCCCACAGGGCCAGCTCCCGGGTGGTGATGACCTGGTCCATGTCCCGCATGGTGGGGATGCCCAGCTTCTTGCCCGCCGCGTTCATCTCGGAGCGCCGGATCTCAAACTTCTTGGCGGCGCAGGGGGTCAGGGCCACGTTGACGATCTTCTCCGGGTCGATGCCCATTTTGTTGGCAAAGTAGGTCTTGATGGTGGGACCCTGCATCCCAATGGGGCTCTTGGCGCTGGAGATGTTGGGCAGCAGCTCGGGGTAGTAGGTCTCCGCGAACTTGACCCAGGCGGGACAGCAGCTGGTGAACTGGGGCAGGGGCTTGTCCCCAGTGGTGATCCGCTGGAGCAGTTCACTGGCCTCCTCCATGATGGTCAGGTCGGCGGAGAAGTTGGTGTCCAGCACATAGTCCGCACCCAGAGCCCGCAGCAGGGCCACCATTTTGCCCTGAACGAAGGCGCCCTTGGGCAGGCCGAACTCCTCGCCCAGGGCCGCACGGACGGAGGGAGAGGTGCTGACGATGACCACCTTCTCCGGGTCCTTGACGGCGGCCCGGACCGCCGGGTACTCATATACCTCGGTGATGCTGGCGGGGGGACAGACGTTGGCACACTGGCCGCAGTGGATACAGATGGCTTTTCCGCCGGTCTCCTCCAGGGTGTAGGTGCCGTGCACGCCGATCTGCTGTGTGCAGACCTCCTTGCACATTCCGCACTTGATACAAAGGGCTTCATTCCGGCGAATGCTGGGGTTATCCTCCTCAATGGGGACCCGGACAGACAGTGGTAAATGCTGCACCATAATGACCTCCTAATCACATTACATGATAATCACGGGAAAGACGGTGGAAGGAATTGGTTGGCTGACTGGTGATATGGTACACCTTTTACCATGGGAATTGTCAAGAGATTTTTTGAATATTACACAAAACACCGGCAACTAAAAAGGAGCAAAAAGACACCGCGGACAGTTTGCCCGCGGTGTCTTTTCAGTATATGGGCGCGGAGAGACTTTCCAGCAAGCGGAGCTCCGCGGAAAGAACATCGGATACAGCACGCTCTGCGGTGATGTCCGCGCACAAAAGGTCCGCGGCGCTGCCGGCGCGGGAGACCCCGGCGCGGAGCCGCTGGGCCTCCGCTGCCAGGAAGCGGGCGGAGGCTTCCCCCAACAGGGCTCCGCGGTGCAAAGACCGCTCATATGCAAAGTCGCAGGAGTATGGACAGTCTTTCCGGCGGCGGCAGTTTATACAGGCGGACCGGTGAAGCGCTCCCCGGTCCTCCGGCTGAAAAAGTTCCGGCGTGGAGCTGCTCATACAATTGCCCTCCTCTGTATGGGGGCGGGCCGGGAAATGCCCGGCCCGCTGGTTTGATGCTTGTCAGCCGTGATGCTCGCAGCCCTGGCAGGGCGTATCCGGGCACAGGCACTGGTCAAACAGATCCAGCTTCAGCTGAAGCGCCAGCTCCAGCCGCGTCACAGCGGCCAGGACCCGCTCCACGCTGCGGTCGATCTCGACCAGGTCATCCACATCCACACCGCACAGCTCGGAGGTCTTCTCGATTTTTTTATGCTCGGCATCCAGGATCCGTGCGAGGGCATCCTGTTCTTTGGCAACGGATTCGATCAGCTCCGAAATGGCTTTGCAGCGGCTGTCCTCATGGCGGGGCGGGAAGAATTGCGTATCGTCCATAAGAAAGTTCCTCTCTTGATAATGTGTGCACAGCGGCACACCCCATCCTATGCTTTGGGCCGCGCTTTGCCACAGCCGCTTTACGGCGGGGGAGGAGATGTGATATAATCATACCATCAAAAAAGAAGGAGTGGAGCACCTATGCGGATCACACTGCGGCGCGGCGGCCTGACGGCGGAAACCGAGACCATGGGCGGTGAGCTGGTGTCCCTGCGGGACCGGCGGGGCACAGAGTATATCTGGAACGGAGACCCGGCATACTGGTCCGGCCGGAACCCAGTGCTGTTCCCCATTGTGGGAGGCTTGAAGGAGGGCAAAGTCTCCATCGGCGGAAAGACGTATGAGATGGGCCGCCACGGCTTTGCCCGCCAGAGCCAGTTCACCCTGCGGGAGCAGGGGGAGGATTTTGCGGAATTTGAACTGCGGGAGAATCCGGACACCCTGCGGCAGTACCCCTTCCCGTTCTCCCTGCGTGTCCGGCACCAATTGCTGGAGGACGGCTTTGCCACCAGCTTCACTGTGACCAACACCGGCACGTTGCCCATGCCGTTCTGCGTGGGCGCCCACACGGCCTTTTGCTGCCCTCTGGAGGCGGGGGCGGCCTTTGAGGACTACCGGCTGGTGTTTGAGCAGCCGGAGGACGCGGATGCCATGTTGCCGGGAGCGGATGGCTGCCTGTGCCATGACCGGCGGGAGCCGGTGCTGCGGGGAGAGGATACCATTCCCCTGGACCATGGGGTGTATGACCGGATCGACACGCTGATTTTTGAGGGGCTGCGGTCCCGGACCGTGAAGCTGGTCCATAAGGACAGCGGACGGGGCGTGCAAATGGATGTATCCCAGTTTCCCATGCTGGCCTTCTGGACAAAGCCCAACACCCAGGCACCGTACATCTGCATGGAGCCCTGGCAGGGCTGTGCCGCCTACGATAACGAAAGCGGCCGGTTTGAGGACAAGCCCCACTGCATCATCCTGGCGGCGGGGGAGAGCAGGAGCCTGACCTACACGGTGTCCATTGTGGAGTGAGCCGCACGGGCCTTCCGGCTGAAACGGCGCTTTTCCGGATGTGAAACGTGAGCCGGTACATGTGTACCGGCTCCCGTTGTGTCTGATTGGCTCCGCTTCGGAAAGCGGCTCAGCCGTGGCTGGCGACAAATTCCCGAATGCGGCCATAGGTCTCGTCGCTGAGGTCATGTTCCACCTTACAGGCGTCCTCGGCGGCGGCTTCGGGGGAGACTCCCAGCAGTGTGAAAAACGCGGTAATGGTCTTGTGGCGGTCATAGATGCGGCTGGCGATGGCCAGGCCGCTTTCGTTCAGGGTAATGCTGCCGTCGGGGCTCATGGAGATGTAGCCGTTTTCCCGCAGCTTTTTCATGGCGATGCTGACGCTGGGCTTGGAAAAACCCAGTTCGTTGACGATATCAATGGAATGGACGACGCCGCGGCGCTCCCGCAGGACCAGAATGGATTCCAGATAGTCCTCCGCGGATTCGTGGATCACCATGTTGTTCACCTCGTTCCATGCATGAAAGTATCTTCTCTATGGTAACAAGTATGGAGGAAGATTGCAAGTAAATTTTTGGCTGTTTCAGTGAAAAGAGGGCTTGCGTCCGGCGGAGATTCCGGATAAAATCTACGGGAAAGTGTAAAGGAGAGGCGTTTGTGAAAAAGCTTTGGAAAACTCTGCTCGGTGTCGCGGCGGGAGCAGCGTCTGTTCTGCTGGGATACGGCGTATATGTGTTCGCCGCCTATGACCGTCTGGAGGACCGGCTGCCGCTGACCGTGGAAAATGCCTGCGAGGCGGAGGCTGAAACGGAGAAGGTCTATACGGCTGTTTCCTATAACCTGGGATTTGGCGCGTACAGCGCCGGTTACAGCTTTTTTATGGATGGCGGCACGGAGTCCCGGGCCTATTCTGAGGAAGCGGTCCGGGAAAATATCGGCGGTGCCATGGACGCGGTATCGGACTTGAAACCGGATTTTCTGCTGCTGCAGGAGGTGGACCGGGACGCTACCCGCAGCTACCATGTGGACGAGGTGTCCATGGCGGCGGAGCTGATGCCGGAGAAAGCATGGGTCTATGCGCAGAACTATGATTCGCCCTACCTGTTCTGGCCGGTGACGGAGCCCCACGGAGCCTCAAGGTCCGGTATCGTCACAATGTCCGCCTGCCGTGTGGACAGCGCTCTGCGGCGCAGCCTGCCGGTGGCGGAAAATGTCAGTTGTATCCTGGACCTGGACCGCTGTTACAGTGTTTCCCGCATCCCGGTGGAGAACGGAAAGACCCTGTGCCTGTATAACGCCCACCTTTCGGCCTATCTTTCCGACGGCCGGATCGCCATGGAACAGCTGGAGCTGCTGCTCTCCGACATGGCGGCGGAATATGAGGCCGGAAACTATGTGGTCTGCGGCGGAGATTTTAATAAGGACTTGCTGGGGGATTCTGCTGTCCGGTTCGGTGTGCCGGAGGGAAAGGCGAACTGGAGCGCACCGTTTCCGGTGGAGATGCTTCCGGAGGGGATCACCTTGCAGGCTCCCTTCCATGAGGCGCAGCCGGTGCCGTCCTGCCGGAACGCGGATGCGCCCTATGACCCGGAGACTTCCCTGGTACTGACAGTGGATGGTTTTCTGGTGTCGGACAATGTGCGCGTGGAGCGGGCGGATGTAGTGGACACGGGCTTTGCCTGGTCCGACCACAATCCGGTGGCGCTGTTCTTTTCTCTGAAGGGAACAACAGAGCGGAACTAAAAAATTTTGGGAAAAATGAAAATTGGTGTTGACAACCGGAACCATGCCTGCTATACTGTCAAATGTTCCGACGCGGGACAAACAGTTTGGGGGTATAGCTCAGCTGGGAGAGCGCTTGACTGGCAGTCAAGAGGTCAGCGGTTCGATCCCGCTTATCTCCACCAGAGAAAGACACGGTGAAAGCCGTGCCTTTCTTTTTTTGTTCGGAAGTGGTGGACAGGGAGGGGCGCTCTGGTTTCCGGCAGAACTACAAAAAATGAAAATTAGGTGTTGACAATCACCGCCCCGCCTGTTATACTGTCAACTGTTCCGATGCGGGACAAACGGTCTGGGGGTATAGCTCAGCTGGGAGAGCGCTTGACTGGCAGTCAAGAGGTCAGCGGTTCGATCCCGCTTATCTCCACCAGAGAAAGACACGACGAAAGTCGTGTCTTTCTTTTTTGTTTAGACACGGCTTTTCCACCGGCAAAGGAGAGATTTCGGGAAAATCTCGTTTACCCCCTATGCAAGCGCGGAAAAATACGCTAAAATATAAACGTTAAAATCTGCGAAACAGACGGAGGTTTTTCTTATGGCAAAACCTGTTTACAAGCGCGTGCTGCTGAAAATCAGCGGCGAGGCGCTGGCCGGCGGTAAGGGGACCGGCCTTGATTTTGAAATGATCGGCAGCGTCTGCGACGTCATCAAGGAGTGCCTGGATATGGGCGTCCAGGTGGGCCTGGTGGTAGGCGGCGGCAACTTCTGGCGGGGCGCCAAGAACAGCGGCGGCAAGATGGAGCGTACCCGCGCCGACCACATGGGGATGCTGGCTACCGTTATGAACTGCCTGGCTGTGGCGGATGTGTGCGAGCAGAAGGGCATTCCCGTCCGGGTCCAGACCGCCATTGAGATGCGTGCCATTGCCGAGCCTTACATCCGCGGCCGTGCCATCCGGCATCTGGAGGAGGGCCGTGTGGTCATCTTCGGCGCCGGCACTGGCAACCCCTATTTCTCCACGGACACAGCCGCTGTGCTGCGGGCGGCGGAGATCAACGCCGACGTCATCCTCCTGGCCAAAAATGTGGACGGCGTGTATACGGCGGACCCTGTGAAGGACCCCACCGCCGTGAAGTACGATACCATCAGCTACGACGAGGTCCTGGCCCAGCACCTGATGGTCATGGACACCACGGCCACGTCCCTCTCCATGGACAACCACATCCCCGTGCTGCTGTTTGCCCTGAAGGACCCCCGCAACATCATCCGCGCCCTGTGCGGCGAGAATGTGGGCACCATTGTCAAAGAGTGATCTTCGCGCGTGAGCGCTTCCCATAACAGAACGAATGTGAAAGGAAGGACCCCATTATGCTGAAAGACGAATACAAAGTATACGAGGAGAAAATGAAGAAGAGCATCGACTCTGTGGCCGCTGACTTTGCTTCCGTCCGTGCCGGCCGCGCCAATGCCGCCGTTCTGGACCGGATCATGGTGGACTACTACGGCAGTCCTACCCCCATCCAGCAGATTGCCGCCATTTCCTCTCCCGACCCCCGGGCCCTGGTTATCTCCCCCTGGGACAGCAAGGCCCTGAAATCCATTGAAAAGGCTATCCAGAACTCCGATTTGGGCATCAATCCCCAGAACGACGGCCGCTGCATCCGCCTCAGCTTCCCCCAGCTGACGGAGGAGCGCCGTAAGGAGCTGGTCAAGCAGATCCGCAAGTACGCCGAGGCCGGCAAGGTGGCCGTCCGCAACATCCGCCGGGATGCCATGGAGAGCTTCAAGAAGATGGAGAAAAAGTCCGAGATCACCGAGGACGATCTGAAGCAGGCGGAAAAGGACCTCCAGAAGCTGACCGATGACAGCTGCAAGAAACTGGATGAGCTCCTGGCCAAAAAAGAAAAGGAACTGATGGCGGTCTGATGGCTGACATTGTGAACACCACCAATACGGCGGGGCGGGCAATGAACCCGCCTCGCCATATTGCGATTATTATGGACGGCAACGGCCGCTGGGCCCAGAAGCGGGGCCTGCCCCGGACGGCCGGCCACAAGGCGGGAGCGGAGACCTTCCGCCGCATCGCCACCTACTGCAAGAACATCGGCGTGCAGTATCTGACGGTGTACGCCTTCTCCACGGAAAACTGGAAGCGCTCCGCCGATGAGGTGGGCGCCATTATGGGGCTTTTGAAAAAGTACCTGCTGGAAGCGGTGGACACCATGGAGCGAGATCATATCCGCCTCCACTTTTTCGGCGACATGACCCCCATTTCCCAGGAACTGCGGGCTCTGGCCCACGAGACGGATGAGATCTCCGCCCACCTGCCGGAGGGGGACTTCCAGGCCAATGTGTGCCTGAACTACGGTGGCCGGGACGAGATCCTGCGGGCGGTGCGGCAGTTCGCCGCCGACTGCGCGGCGGGGGAGAAGCGGCCGGAGGACCTGGATGACGCCATGTTCTCCGGGTATCTGGATTCCCGGGGCATCCCGGACCCGGAGCTCATCATCCGCCCCAGCGGTGAGCTGCGGCTTTCCAACTTCCTGCTGTGGCAGTGCGCCTATTCGGAGTTTTATTTCACGGATGTACTGTGGCCGGACTTCGACGAGGCGGAGCTGGATAAAGCCATTGCCGCGTATCAGAGCCGGGACCGGCGTTTCGGCGGTGTAAAGAAGTGACCCTTTACAGAGAGAAGGCTGATTTATGAAATCAAGAATTTTGGTTGCTGTGATCGGCGTGCCGGTACTGGTGTGGGTGGTACTGTGGGCGCCCATGCTGGTGATGATGGCGGCGCTGGCCCTTTTGGCGGGTATCGCGGCATACGAGCTGATGCAGTGCGTTGGCCTGGATAAAACGAGTTTTCTCCTGTCATGGACGATGATTTCTGCAATTTTCTCCGTGGAATGGTATTATGACCGCCCGGGCTATATTGTGGTTTGGTGGACCATCTATGTGGTGACAGCGTTTATTTACGCAATCGTGAAGGCCGGCGAGGTGAAGTTCGTTCAGGTCCTGGCGGGCATCTTTGCTGTGATGGCCATTCCGTATTCCTTCTCCGCTTTCCTCCGCATGGGAGCCTCCGGCATCCACCGGGCCTATCTGCTGCTGCCCTTTATTCTCAGCTTCGCCTGCGACACCTTTGCCTACTTTGCCGGTATGGCCTTTGGCAAGCATAAGCTGGCCCCCAAGGTCAGCCCCAAAAAGACCATTGAGGGCTCTATCGGCGGCATGGCAGGCAACGTGGTATGCGGCTTGATTTTCGCCTTTGTCATGGACCGCTTCTTTGGCGGCAGCATCGGCTACGGCGTTATGGCGCTCCTGGCCCTGGCTTGCAGCATCGTGGCCCAGGTGGGAGACCTGAGCTTTTCCCTCATCAAGCGGGAGTTCGGCATCAAAGATTATGGCCATTTGTTCCTGGCCCACGGCGGCGTGCTGGACCGGTTCGACAGCGTGCTGTTCGTGACGCCGGTGCTTGAGATAATTTTAAGCTTTGTGAAATAAGATACGTGTATGAGTAAGACGATTTCGATTTTAGGCTCCACCGGCTCCATCGGCCGTCAGACCCTGGACGTGGCGGAGCAGATGGGGCTGCGGGTGGCGGCCCTGACGGCCAACGCCAGCGTGGAGCGGATGGAGGCCCAGGCGAGACAGTTCCGTCCCCGGCTGGCGGTCATGACAGACGAAAGCGCGGCGAAGGACCTGGCTGTCCGCCTGGCGGACACGGAGACAAAGGTCCTGGGGGGCTTTGACGCCCTGACGGAGGCGGCCACGGCCCCGGAGGCCGACACGATGGTCACCGCCGTGGTGGGTATGGTGGGCCTGCGGCCTACCCTGGCCGCCATCGAGGCGAAAAAGCGCATCGCCCTGGCCAACAAGGAGACCCTGGTCTGCGCCGGAGGTCTGGTGATGGACGCGGCGGACCGCTATGGCGCGGAGATCGTGCCGGTGGACAGCGAGCATTCCGCCATTTTCCAGTGTGTCCAGGGCTGCGC
>Ga0129309_1000654_pt1 | contig 24511 bp, 24 predicted proteins | sample L1105metagenome_FD_94439 | JGI IMG/M metagenome (GOLD analysis project Ga0129309, IMG submission 94439) | Ring-tailed lemur group fecal microbial communities from Wisconsin, USA - L1105 metagenome | ecosystem: Host-associated > Mammals > Digestive system > Large intestine > Fecal | place: USA...
TTATTGTATATCAGCGGTGATGCTAAGTTTTTTCTTGATAATCGATTTAAATTATTTAAGAAGAAGCCAGATTCATAATAATTATGTTTATGTTCAAATTATGGTATTATTTGTTATGCTTGACATAACATTAAAGATTTTAACACAGAACATCAATAGAGGATTGTTTTATAAATATATAGTAATTATTTTATGGACTTTAGGTGTAGTGTTTGGAATTTCAAGAAGTGATGTATATATGTTAGTTTATCAAATTACATTTTTAATAATCAATATTTATCCAATGATTTTTTTGATTTCAAATTATAAGAAAATAAGAAATTATGGTAAGCATTTAATACCTACACTTTTATTATTATCTCTTATAAATAACATATATCTTCTTTGGTTAGTCTTTAGTCAATCAGATAGTGGAAGATATAATTATGATTTCCATATATATTTAAATCTAATAGAAGTTTTTCTAAGCTATTTAGTTTTATCTGCATTGGGGTTCTGGAAATTAGTAAAAGGTAAAAAAATTGAGACAAAAATAAACATAGGTATTGGATGTATTTTCATTATTGGATACCTATATTTGGGGAGAGAGCAAATAACGGTAAGTATATTGTCTATTCTTAGCTTTGCAGTAATATTAAAACAATGTCAGTTATTAAATCACTATATTAAGTTAACTGGCAGCAAAGCTAATTATATAGGTGATGATACAAGAAGGAATGATCTATTGGGACATGTGTTAGAGAATAATATCTCGGATTTCAAAAAAGAGGAATTATATAAAGAGCAGGTTGCGGATTTTTTACATGATGAAGTACTACAAGATGTCATATATTTAAAAAGGGAACTTAGCGATAATTATAAAATACCTGTGGATGATAATGTACTTAAAATTGTTGATAAAATAATAAATAGAACAAGAGGACAAATAAGTTTATATAAGCCATATATAAATTATAAAATTAGTCTAGCAGATAATTATTATGATCTTATTAAATCATTAAAAAATAGATTTGGGATGAATAATATATTAATTGATTTTATTTGTGATGATAAATTATTTTTAAGCTCTCCATATGATCTGGTAATATATAGAATGATCCATGAACTAGTTACTAATATTTTCAAGCATTCTAAAGGAAAATATTCTGTTATAGAACTTGAAGTGAAAAATAATATGATTATTTTGAATGTTACAAATTATGGAGATTATCTTGAAAGTGGGCCTATGACAAATATGGATAGCAGGGGACTTAAAATTATCAAAAGAGAGACGGATAGATTTGGTGGCACATTTAAAATAAGCTCATTTATAGATTCAGATATTTTAATCGATAAAGATATACTTGAGAATTCCGTAGTTAATATAAAAATTGAAATACCAATTAAGGGAGAGATAACATATGAACATTTTATTAATAGATGACCATGGGATGTTTAGCGAAAGCTTAAAACTAACACTAGAAAGAGATACTAGGATTGAAAAAGTTGATATATTGCAGAATATGGACAAAGCAAAACAAAAAATATTTAATAAAGAATATGACATTATTTTGATGGATATTAATATTAAGAAAATTACAGGAAATGAAGATGGTCTGACAATTGCAAAAGAACTTTTAGAGAAAGATAATACATTAAAAATAGTAATGCTGACAGGATTTGATATGCCGGGATATGAAATTGAAGCCCAGAGGATAGGAACTAAAGGATTTATATGTAAAGATGAATATACAGATGTTTTAATTGGAAAACTTGTAAAAGTATATAATGGAGAAACTGTATTTAGAAGAAAAGATAATGAAATAAATGAGCTGACAGAAAGAGAAAGGGAAATATTAATTCTATATAGCTCGGGACTTTCAAGAAAAGAAGTCGCTAATGAATGCGAGATTTCAGTTAGCTCATTAGCTGTAACATTAAATAGAATTTATGAAAAATTAGATGTTAAGAACTATCAAGAAATGATAAATAAAGCTCTGGAAATTGGATATATAAAGCCAAGTTTTTTCTAAAATATTAGAAACATAGAATTGATATATAGTTCTATGTTTTTTATTTTAAAAAGTTTTAAAAAATGGACAAAAGTTAGCTGACAAGAATTTTATTATAAAATATACTTTAGGTGAATAAATAAAAAAAGGAGGTAGACAAGCGTGAATGCATTATTAGAAGGAATAAATAAAACTGCAGATGAAATAATATCTCACAATTTAATAATGGATATACCAGAAGAAACAATTGTTAAATTGATTAATGAGGAAGAAATTTTTTTATATACTTTTACGAGTGCATGTCCTACAAGTTTCTTAACATGTTGTTAAGTATTATATTAATATTGTTAATTAAGATCTTATATAGTATATACATAGTGGACAAGTAAGGCTATATATTCTGTAAAAAGAATTAACATATTTAGGTGCTTATATCTATGATTATAGAAGTTGCAGTGGATGTCGTAGAGAAAGTGGATTTAGCATCTTTAGAAATTATAAAGGGCAATTATGCTATTGCTGAAAATAGCGAGAAATTATTTGTGAAATTAGGAACCTGCTTTTTCAGTAGAAAAGTGTATTTTAGTTATAGGGACGATTAATAAGACGGAAGAAGCTAGTTATTAAGTTATCATAAATTTTAAATAATCAATTTACGAACTGTATAAATTATAAAATTGATTAATAGCTCTTTATCATACAGATATAGGGTGATTAATAATATTATTAATTAATAGAAAGGGGGAGGGGACATGTTAAAAGCTATTAATAAATCAGCAAAAGAAGGTTATTTTGAAAATGCTCATGCTGCGTGTACTAAGTGTGATCCACAAGATGTATGTAAGTTGTGTGATGTAAGAGACAACTGCGACCAATGTGATTCAGAATGGTGCTGGCCTCTTGTGAAGGATTGGGTATAGGCACTGAAATGAAAATAGCTCTACTTTTAAGTGGAGCTATTTTCTAAGGACGAGGAGGAATATATATGGATAATAATGCTTTAAATCTAAAGACACATAAGATTCTTGAATATAAGGGCTCAAATTACCTATTTATTTCTGATACAGCATCTTTGTTTGAGATTGATGAAGATTTAAAAAAAGCAATTGATAGTGAGAATAATATTTTTCATACTGAGAATTTGAATAACAAAGATGAAATCATAAGAAGTTTAGATAAGGCCGGATTTTTAAAAGATTCTTTTAGAGAACCAGATCTATTAGGAATTATTGAAGAACAAGATCCTACTGCATTGGTTTTGATGTTATCACAAAATTGTAATTTACGATGCACTTACTGTTATGCAGGAGATGGGGAATATTCCAATAAAGGTTTTATGGATAAAGAAATTGCTAAGAAAGCAATAGATTATGTATTTATGAATTATGACAATGATAGAATAACGTTAATTCTTTTTGGTGGTGAACCATTATTAAACATAGAACTTTTTGAATATTGCATTGAATATGGCAAATTAAAAGCCAAAGAAACAAATAAATCAATAGCTTTTAGTACAACAACAAATGCAACTTTACTAAATTCCGAAAATTCTAAGCTGATTAGAGACAATAATTTTGCTGTTACTATTAGTATTGATGGGGATAAAGAAACTCATAATAAAAATAGATTTGATGTAAATAGACAAGGTACTTATGATAGAGTCGTAGAAAAGATTAACAAATATCTAGGCACTAGAAATATATCTGCTAGAGCTACATTAACAAAACATAATCCTAATATAAAAGAAATATACGAGCATCTTTATAAATTGGGTTTTGGATCTATCCATATTTCACCCTCAATTGAATTTATGGATGGTAATGCATATGAGGAACTTACGATGCATTATATTAATTTAATAGAAGAATTTAGAAGGAGATTGAATGAAAAGGATTATGAATATTGTATTAAAATGTCAAACCTAGCATCTTATTTGCAAAGAATTCATAGCGGTGGATTAAGAAGAAAATTTTGTGGTGCATATAACAATATGATTACAGTCGATATTGACGGGAAAATTTATGGCTGTCATAGATTTGTGTCAAATCCTCCATTCTATTATGGGAAAGCAAATTCTGACATTATAATAGATGATAAAAAGAAAAATGAATATATACAATTAATGGTTAAGGATATCAATTCACCATGTCAAGATTGTTGGATACTTGGTTTGTGTGGAGGAGGATGCCCTGCAGAAAATCTTAATGCTACAGGAGATGTAACAAAACCCCATGGATTAACCTGTGAACATTTAAGACAAATCATGCCAGAAGTGATAAGGCTATATCTAGACTTAACAAATGAGCAAAAGGATATATTGTTTCGTAAGAATGAAGGGAAGGATTAATATTGATCAATTTATGGAATGATTCGGAAATATGTGGTCAAATATCAATGATTTTAAAAGAGCATTGGTTATATACTTTCCAAGAGTCTGCTCAGTTATTACTTTATGGAGCAAAAGGAATTGATCCTAACTTAAAGTTAATAGAAGTCAATCATTGTTCAAGTTGTGAAAACACTCATAGCATAAAAAGAATGGATTCAATTATTCACCTTAAACTATATTATATAAATTCAGCAGTTGTATTGAATGTAAAAAGATTTATTATTGAGTCTGAAGAAATAGGTAAAATTATTGTGGATATTAGAGAATGTTGTGGAGGAGATATTTCAGCAAGTATAGAATTAGCTAAAATTTTATTAGGTACTTTTAGATTTAAAATAGTAATGAAAAGAGATGAAATTATTTACTCGGAGAATGATAAAACTAATTTTACAAGTATAGTTGCATTAATTGGGAAGGGTACAGTATCAGCTGCTGAATTATTAGCTGGGTTAATCCATGAAGATAAGAGAGGATTACTAATTGGCGATCAAAATTCATTTGGTAAGAATACTATACAAAAGATTTTTAATATTAATAGTTCTCTAAATCTAGAAATCACTGTTGCTAAGTTCGTGTTTTACTGTTTTGACTTTAAACCTGAAGGCTTAAAGCCAGATATAGTTTTGCCACGGTTTAAAGGCACTAAATATATAAATTTAAGGACAGGGCATAGCTATAAAAAAAATGATAATGATCCAAATATAATGTCAATACAATTGATTTTGGAGGAATTATTAGGTGTGAATTTTGTGAAATATGGAACACTTGATTATGATACTCTGAAGGTTTTCTATGATTATGTAGATAAAGATTATAAAGAATATATATCTGGTTTAGATATAAAAGTCTTAAAAAGTAAATACCATGATTTTTTATTAAGAAAAGAGAATGATTCTCACTTAAATACAGCTATAGAATATTTAGCGGAGGTGAAACATGATAGTTGAACTTAATAATATAAGTAAATCCTATGGAAAATATAATATTCTTGAAAATGTTAATCTTAAGATTAATTCCAAAGAAAAGGTTGCCATATTAGGGAAAAGTGGAAGTGGAAAAACTACTTTATTAAATATAATTGCAACGCTAGATAGGCATTATTCTGGAAGCTTAAAATTATTTGGAAAGCTTACAAATGATTTAAATAATGATGAATTAGCAAAAATACGTAAGGGCAAATTAGGATTTGTATTTCAAGATTTTGGATTACTAGAAAATCTAACTGCAGAAGAAAATATTTTATTTCCATCAAGAAGTGCAGGGCTGGAAATCTCAATTGATTCTTATTATGAAAAACTAGTTTCAACTTTAGATATAGGAAGTCTTCTTAAAAAATATCCGTTAGAACTTTCTGGGGGTGAAAAGCAACGTGTTTCTATTGCAAGGGCTATGATTAAAAAACCAAATATATTAATTGCAGATGAAATAACTTCTGCTTTAGATCCCTATACATCATCAGAACTTATAATGTATTTAGACGATATAACTTCAGCATTCAAGATGACATTGCTTATAGTAACCCATGATTTAAAGGTGGCAGAGATTTGTAATTCAATATATTTTATAAGAAATCAAAGGGTATTTCCAGTTAAAGATGTTAACGAAGCAAAAAAGATTTTTTTTGAGGAGAAATAAATGAAAAGAAACGTAAATGATTTGAGAAAGAAATTTATATATCGAAATAATTATTATTTATTTAGTATGACCTTAGTATTTATGTTTTTTTACTCAATATTAATATTAATGAATTCTGAATCACTGTATACTTTGGCTGAAAACATGCATATGCTAAAATTTATTTTACCTTTTATTATTTTTCTTGCCTATTTATTAGCAATTAAATATTCAGTAGATGGAATTAAATTTGTTATACTAGAGCAGAGCAAGAGATTTGGAATTTATTCTTTAGCAGGGATGACTTCAAAAATGTTTGCAAAACTTATTACATTAGAATTATTTCCTATTCTAGCTATTTCTAGTGCCTTAGGAATTCTATTGGGAAGTCTATACAGTTATTTAATACTCCTTCTTCTTAGAATAATTTTTAATTTCGCTGGTATAGACTTAATGTTAATAAGTACCAAAATAATGATTCATTATTTTGCTTTATTAATTATAATTATTGCGACCAATTATGTTATCACATATATTTTACTGAAAAAGAAAGATATTAAAGATTTGCTTTATGCCAACCCAATTGGGGTTAGCCGTGTTAAAAATAAAAAAATACAATTATATAAAGATTTTATTATGGTAGTTTTATATATTTTTGTTGGTGCATTTCTAATAAGATATGCCTTTTTAAAAAATACTAATATTTCGTTATTGTATTTTATAATCTCAATAGGTATTTTTGGTATTTGTATCTATAAGGTTACATCAATGGTTAATACTCTAATATATGCAAGATTAACTAAGAATTATACTGATACGAATACTTATAAATATTTATTTCTTAATGAAGTAAGAAGATATTGGAAGAATTATAGAAAAAATCAATGTACATCAACAATGGTTATTGTTTTCTCATGCATATTATTATTTATTTCTCTCGTTGTTGGATATAGCTATAAAGAAAATATAGCTAAAGAAGCTCCATTCGATTTAGTAGTTTCTATAGATTCAAATGAGGTTAATTTCCAGAAGGTCATAAACCATGTAGAGAAAAAGGCAAAGATATTAAATGAATTACAATACAGGATTTATCAAAATATAAAGAACGATACAAATGAAAACTTTCCAGAACAATTTATGAGATTAAGTGATTATAATAAATTGAGAGATATGCTTAATAAAGCACCAATAGATTTGAAGGAAGATGAATTTATAATACAAGTAGAAGACAGAACAATTCAGGATAAGCTTGAAGATGCTATATCCAATGAAAAGCTAATCATAAATGATAAAGAATACAAGCTAAGTGAAAATAATATCCAATGTTTTCCGTTTGCCCAATCTAATATTAATGGGAAATGGGAATTAATAATATTAGACGATAATGAGTTTGATAATTCTATTTTGATTCCTTTTAGATCAATATATATTTGCGAATTTGCGGAATCACCCAATGCCGAATTAAAGAATGATATATATAAACTAATTAATTCGTCATCGGATATAATTCTTGAATATAGACCTAAAATAACACTAAAAGTAATTTTAAAAGAGTGGAGTCGACTAAATGGATTGGTTGGTTTGACAGTGATAACTATAATAGGAGTATATATAGGAACCCTATTGCTTTTAATATCTATAAGTTCTATTGCTTTGTTCTCAATTCAAAATATAAAAAAAATAAATTATGAAAACACAATTTATTCAAAAATAGGATGGGAGACGGCAATAATAAAAAGATATAATAAATACCGATTATTACAACATTATAAAATAACTACTATTTTATTAGGAATATGCATGGTTATAGTGTCAGGTATAATTTATATAAAGTTTTTAGGATTTTTTGATAATAAGTATTACATATTTTTATTTTCAATTATTGCTTTTACTGTATATATCCTTTTTGTTTTTGGATATATATTCAATACTTACAGTACTATAAATAATGCGATGGAGAATACTAGCCATGAATGATTTTAAGACTATATTGCTTGAGTTTCTCAAATATAAAAAAGAACAATTTATATGTTTTCTTCTTTCGATTATAAGCATAGCATTAAGTTTAATATTTCCATACATCTTTAAAACGCTAATTGATGAGGGAATTATTGATCAAAATAAAATAATTCTAACTAAACTCGCTGCTTTATGTTTAATACTAATGGTAGTACAGAATATTTTTAGTTATTTTACAAATATATATAGAGTAAAAATTAAGAAACAATATGTGATTGATACTCGTGGTTACTTATATCAGAAATTAAGATGTTTGAATGGAGATGATTTCAATGATTATACTACAGGAATTTTGTCCAATATAATTATTGAAGATACAGAACGAGTTGCAGGGGCATTTACTACAATAATATTTGATTTTATAAAAAATATAATCATGAGTTTAGGTGCAGGAATCATATTATTTACTCTTAATGCGAGGTTATTTATCATTATATTATTATTGCAACTAGTTTTGATATTAATAAATAATTATTTATCTAAACAATCTCAGAAAAAAACTCTCGAGTTTATTCATTCAAAAGATAATAGGCAACAAACTTTTTTTGAATATTTAAATGACTTAGAAAACATTATTTCGTCTGGAGAATGTGAATATCACGCACTAAGAATAAATGATGCAGAAGAAATATTACAAGGCAAATTTCTTAGTGTTATGAAGTTGAATTTTCTTAATATCTTAAATAGTAATTTTTTAAATACGTTATCCCAATTAGCAATATGGTTTTATGGTGGATTGATGATTCTTAAGTCCACTTTTACTATGGGGGATCTTTTGGCATTCTCAACATATTCAGGATATCTTTTAAAGCCTATATTAAGTTTATCAGAATTAAACTATGAAATACGTACAACTATAGTCGCTATTAATAGATTAAATAAGTTACGAGAGCATACAGTTAAAAACTCTGAAAAAAAATTAATTGGTGATATTGAAGAAATCACATATCAAAATGTAAGTTTTTATTATGATAATGGCAATTTTGTTTTAAAAGATATAACATTGGATTTTAAAGCAGGGAATTCATATGCAATTATTGGAGAAAGCGGTAGTGGAAAATCAACTTTAATGAAATTGCTTACTAAGTTCTGGGAATCCAAAGGAGGTAAAATTAAAATAAATGGTGTCAATATAGATAGCATAGATAACGATATACTAAGGGGGAAGATTGCTATAGTTCCACAAGAGATACGTATTCCATCAGTAACCATTCAATCATATCTTTCAATGAATAAAGAAATACATTACAGAGATATACTTTATTATTTAGAACTAGTAGAACTAAAAGACAGGATTATGAGTTCACCAAAAGGATTGGAATCAATTGTTAATAAAGATATTTTTTTTTCAGTAGGTGAAAAGCAAAGAATGGGAATAGCTAAAGCATTATTAAAGAATAATGATATCCTCATATTTGATGAATTTACTTCAAATTTAGATGAAGGTATTGAGGATAAAATAGTAAAAAAAATATTGCAAAATAATAAGCAGAAAATAATTATTATAATTACCCATAGATTACAGATCTTAAAGTATACTAATTTTGCATATGAGTTAAATAATGGTAGGTTTAACCATGTAGAAAGTGTAACGATAAATTAGAAAAATCAATTGACAATATGAATAATATGCTTTATTTTGCCTTGAAGTGTTATGGATGGATATCATATTTAATCCATTTATCAGCGCTATAGTGTAATCAAGAATATCTATAGGAGGAGGTGCCATTAAATAGGTACGAGAGTGTAAAGGATAAAAAGATGACTAGTAAAAAAGGGAATAGAAAAATAATTTACAAAAGGGGGATGTATAATATGTTTAAAAAGTTTCTCAGTGTTGTTCTTTCAGCTTTAATGATTGTTTCTATGGGGTTTACAACAACAGTTTTTGCCAATGATGATATTCACCAAGGAGAAGACATGCAAATTGTTGCCGCATATAGAAGCTTGATGGCTTATGCTCAAGAAAATAATATTCCTTTGGATATGAGTTTTGAAACTTTTATTCAAGAGTATGAAAGTGGAAATTATGTCGATGTAGATGAGTATATAAGTGTTTATCATAATATTCTTAATGTACCCGAAAACACCCTAATTGCACCATATAGTAGTGGTAGTAGTAAATGGTATTATAATACTGGTACCTCTTTGCCACAGGCAGCAGATTATTCCGAATATAGACTTCTTGATGTTGTTAAAAAGGGAGATCTTATTTTTGAGGCAAAAGGCGGTTTTGGAATAACAGGTCATATTGCAATTGTTGAGGGCATATATTACAGTAGCGCACACAATCAATCCTACATCCGAATTGTAGAAGCCATTGATAAAGGTGTTGTAAGAAGCGTTCTTGATGATGAACGTGTTAATGATAAAGATGTAACTATTTTGCGAGTATCGGATGCCACTAGTAGCCAAATCAATAGTGCTGTAAGTTTCTGTATTGGACAGTTGGGCAAGGCCTACAAACTTGACTTTGCTAAAGACATAAGCCCTAATGAAAAAGATTGGTATTGCTCTGAATTAGTATGGGCGGCATATTACAACCAAGGAATTGATATTGAAACTAGTTCAGGGATAAATGAACCTGGTGTAACCCCCAGAGATATTCGAAATAGCAACAAAACCAGTGTTGTATCCTTTAAGTAATATTATATAAAGAAATTTAGTTTATTATAGCTTGGCTTCTTTCAATAAAAGAGACAAGTTATGAATAAAAAGTTCAATAAATTTTTGAATTGTATATTATGCTCTGCTACCAGATTACAATTTTGTTACTTGGACATTATAGAAAGTTCTATATAAAAGCTAGGTTATTCATTAACCTAGCTTTTATAAACAAGGGGTGAAAAAATATGCATAAATCTAAGATATTTCTTATAATTGGAATTTTAATGCTTATAATTATGATTCTATTTATAATATATGCTTTGCAACATCCGGAAGGTTCTTTTGGCTTTAATTTGCGTACAACTTATATATTGTACTTTATATATTTAGTAATTATGATTGGCATGTTTGTAATATTTTTAATAAATAGGAATAAATGATATAAGATATATTAATTGAGAACAAACTTTATTTTATTGATTTTTAATTTTTAGATTCTCAAATTTATAAGATGTATGAATTATAGATTTTAAAATATAAATAGGTGTATAAAAAGTGTAAAACTCCTACGAGTCTTTATAGACTTATGGGAGTTTTATACCTTTATTTTCTTGAAAAAGTTTCTTTCAGGATGACATGGAACATTGAAGTTATATCCCATCTTGTTCATTTCCTGCATTTTAATCAGTAATAAATTTATATCAGAATTTAAAATACCAGCTATTTGAACTATATCGTAGCCATCCATTGCAAGCTCTAAAATCTTATCATTATCTAAAAGCAGATGTGCGGCAAAGGCATTGGCAACATATTCTGTATCATTTTTCATATTAAATAGAGTAAACTCTTTAAGTCCAGTTTCAGCTAGACCACGGTGATAGATATCATGCCCTACTTCATGTGCTAGAACCATCTGGCGTAAATAATCATCTAAACTATTATTAAGTAGAATAATCCGTTGCTTCCAACGGTAGGTATACATTCCAAGTAGATCTTGATAATCCCCATAATATATCTTGATGCCAAGTTCACTTGCAATTTGTAAAGCATTCCTTGTACCAATATGTTTCACAATATCATTTGCTTTTTTAAATATTCCAAAAGAGTCAATCAAAATAGCACCTCCTTGTATAATGATGATATAGTCACTAAGACTACTCATCTTTTATTTATAATTTTTCACATCCGATAATAGAAGAAGGTATTCTCCCTTCATCAGATATCATCTAACTTATTTAACATGTCTGACGGTTCCTGATAGACTCTAGACTGATCATAATGTATAATTCTTAAGGATAGGACAAATAATGTGCGCCTACCTGGGAAGTCAGTTTTTACTGACCTATACCCGTGATTTAGTCAATTAGTCCATTCAATGAGGTTTTATGATCCGGCTGGTTGGGAACCTCAGGCTATACCCGTATAACTTGCAAGGTTGTGTACTCATTAAATGGAAATGGATTCCTATCAGAAAGGAGCTATTGTTTATGTCAAACATTTTATTTGAAAATTTATTTATTTCCGTTGGTATTGATGTTGGTGCAGACTTTAGTTTTATGTCTATTGCACTTCCTAATCAAACCTTTGTAGGTAAGCCTTTTAAAATCCTACATTCTGATTTAAATTCCCTATCTATGGCTGTTTCTAAAATCAAAGAAGCAGAAGAGATGTATTCTTTGGAAAGTCGCATTTTCCTTGAATCCACGGGAATTTATCATTTCCCACTCTTCTGCTATCTTCGTGATAAAGGATTTTTGGTATCCATCATTAATCCTATCATCACTAAGAATAGCACAAATATTAACATTAGAAAAGTCCATAATGATAAATTTGATTCAAAAAAAGCTGCATTAATTGGTTTAAAGCCAGATTTAAAGGTTTCTCTTATTCCACCAGATCTTGTTCTTGATTTAAGAAATCTTTCAAGAGAGTATTATGATCTAATAGATAATCGTTCTGCTTATGTTAATAAGCTTCAAGGTGAACTGCGAATGGTATTTCCACAGTATTTAAAAATTTTCTCTAAAATTACTGTAAATACAGCTTTAACCTTATTAGAAAAATATACTTCTCCAGATGCATTTCTAAATGCTTCTAAAGATGAAATTATTGCTTCTATACGCTCTACTGCTCGTTTTGGTGCTCTTTATGCTGAAAAAAAGTATAATGCAATTATTAAAGCTGCAAATGATGCAAAGGCTTTTGGTTATTCTGTAAACAGTAATTTTAAGCGTATTCTTCTATATATTCGCTTTATCAGGCAGTATGATAAAGAAATCTCAGCTATACTTTCTGATATGCATGAATTAGTAGATTCCAACGAAGATACCGACTTTGTAAGGCAAATACATCTTATTGAATCCTTTAAAGGTGCTGGTTTCCTTTCTGCTGTAAGCCTTATGTGTGAAATTGGAGATTTCTCAGCATTTCAATCTCCAAAACAACTATTTGCTTACTTTGGCTTAGATCCAGCGGTTAATCAATCAGGTAACTTTGAGGGCAATAAAATATCAATGTCTAAACGTGGTTCTCGTATTGCCAGAAGGGTTCTTCATACAATGTCCTTGATTAGTATTAGCAGGAACAAAGATGGTTCAGCAAAGAACCCCGTATTGCGTAATTATTATTTAAAAAAATGTCAATCAAAGCCTAAAATGGTTGCCCTTGGTGCTATTATGCATAAGGTTTGTAATATTGTATTTGCAATACTTCGTGATGAAAAAGAATTCGAAATCATCACACCTGAGGAACATCAGAAGAATTACCTAAAAGCGAGATGCGACATCGCTGCATAATGTAATTCTGTATTTTAAATTTATGTTTTTTGATTACCTTTCAAAAGGCTTGTTAAAGTTATCCTTTTTTAGTCGAACTAGTATATCAAATATTTTTAAATTTCTTGTTGACAATTCTTAGCTGGACTAAAAAGAAGACTACTCCCTATTTGTCATACTAAATGATTACCCATAGATTAAATATTAATCGCTGTCTTTTCTATATTTCTTAGGAGTGTACTTTTTATTTTCTTCCTTTGCGTCCCAATAGGCCTGTTGTAAAGCTTGCATAACTGCATCTTTATCAGATTCAGATAATTCACCTCCTGCAAATAAGCCACCTATTTCTGTCACAAGTTCTTCTGCTTGTTTTGCACCACGATAGCCATATTTTTCACTTGCCTTTGTAATAAATTCATCGCCTTCATTTCGTAGATAATTTACATCTACATCTAATATATTAGCAAGGGTTGTGTAGATTTCTCTATTTTTAGGATAGGTCGTGCCACTTTCATAATAATTAACCGTTCGTAAAGAAATCCCTGCTTTTTCAGCTAATTCAGCTTGGGTTAATCCGTTTTTTTTGCGAAGGTCACGGAGCTTTTCACCGAATTTCATAGTTATCCTCCTTTAAAAGTTCATAATATGCAATGTAATTGCACTAAAGTTAATCAAATCTATTGACAATAGAAAGTGTATTGCATATAATTAATTTAATGCAAGATACTTGCATATTTATAATACTTTAAATTGCACATATTGTCAACAAAAATTATGGTTGTAAATATTACCATAATATAAAAGTTGTAATGACAAAACAAGGGGGTAGAGAAATATGAGAAAAACTAAGATGATGAAAAGTATTTCAAGAATGTATAGGGGGATGCAGCTTGATGAAGAGCAGGTTTTTAGAAAGGCAAAATTACTACTTGTAATTTACCGGGATGTGGTATGGACATCAATTAAAGAAGTAAATTATGTAAAGGAAGTATGTACTGCTTATTACAGCAATGATTTATCTGTTGCACTTACTTATTTAAATGATTTTGCACCTACAGAAAGAAAAGAAGATTTTATGGACAAAGTATCTGGTATCTTTGAAACGAAGTGGATGATAGATTTAATAGATACAGCCATGATAAAGATTTATGATTATCACGATAATGGGAAGTTATATCATGAAATACTATCAAAATGCTATATTACAGCATATCCAATGACAGAGGGGGAAATGTTAGAAACACTTTGCATGGAGAGATCCAATTATTATATAAAGAAAAAAGAAGCAATAAAACTTTTTGGAATAGCATTATGGGGATATGCTCTCCCAAGACATCAGGAATTATTAATAGGAAATAATGAATATGCAGTACCTTCAAATCCATATTTTTATTAGCAGACTAATTGCAGACTCTTTGCATACTAAGTACATACTCATTACGTACTGACATTGGACAAGCAGTGTTCTATACTATGTACTATGGAAGAGTATGGAATAAACTAAATACAAGTAAATATAAGTAAGAACTTAAGCCTCGGCATTTAAAAAGTGTCGGGGCTATATTTCTGTCTTTTTCCAATAATACGGCAGATAAAAAGCCGAGAATAACAAAATGTTATTCTCGGCTTTTTTATTGCCTAAAATTAAGGAGGCAATATGAAACGCTGGGAAACTTATATTGCTAAATATCCATGATCCTTTAATTTTTTCTAATCAAAAACAAAAAAGAAAAAATTGGAGGAATGGAAATGGCGAATTTTATGAACGGATATAGTCTTGAAGTAATTAAAGGCAAAAATAAGGACAAGTACTTTGTTTCATTTACAGATGGGGATGGCGAGTTTCAAAGAGTAGAAATTAACTTTGATATTTACTCTGCTTTATTTGAGTTAAACAAAGCTGATAGAAATCTTACCCGTTCAGATGAAAGGAATCTAGAACATTCAGAGCTTACAGATGAATCACTAATTAGAAGAGCCTTTGAAAAGCCAAAAGGAATAGAAGAAATTCTATTAGAGAAAGAAATGAAAAAGTTATTCTGGCAGGCTATAGGAGAGCTACCCGAGATTCAAAGAAAAAGATTACTTTTATATTATGATTATGGATTTACACTAAAAGAAATTGCAATTATGGAAAACTGTTCAATACCTGCAATTAAATATAGTATAGACATTGCAAAAAAGAAATTAGAAGAAAAAATAAAAAAGTTATAAATTTAGACTTAAAAAACAGGTTTCAAATGTGGAAACAGGTGAAGGGATATTTTTCTCTTCCCTGTTTTTTAATTTAAAAATAAAAAATAATTGAACATTGAAAATTATATATCCGATTTCATAAATACTTTAGCTGATAAGCCAGAAATGGAAAAGCGACAAAGGAAGATGCGCCATGACCACCTGTATAAAAGAGTTATTTCTCTTTATATAAAAGTCGGCCTTCTAAGGTGCTAAGCGGTACCCATCTGTTCCTAAAAACAATCTGTGGTAGATTGTTCGCCATAACCTTATCAGCCTATAATGATACTTCTGCCTAGCCACAGATATCCCAATGGGGGCAGCCAGCGGAGATCCCGGTGGAGGTGAAACTCCTATGATGAAGAATAACCAACTTCAGTTTATGAAGTCGCCTTATAAGCCTTTAATTTTATAAGGCTTTATGTGTTGGGGATGGTAGTGTCTAAGTACAACACATACTTTTAAGTATTTTATGGTTTTTAATATTAGAAGCAATGGGGATCGCCTATTTAAGGCAAGATATTATATGTGTTTTTACCAAATAAGGCGGTCCCTATTTTTGTGATATTAAGAAGATGAGAAAAAAGATATTTATGATAGCAAAGATAGAAATATAAAAGAAATTACATAAAAAAGCATATAGAATGGAGGAAGAGTAATGACGAGGGAACAATTATCTAAAGAAGTAGAATATAAAATGGCTTTAAAATTACTAAATATATTATTAAATAGAGGTGTTATAAATGAAGAGGAATTTACAAAAATAGATAAATTAAACCGTCAGACCTTTTCTCCAGAACTCTCTGAAGTATATGTGTAATAACACTAGATATATTGATTTTAATGTGGTAGTGTATGTTGTTAACAGGAGATAAATATCTAAAGAAGGGAGGGAAAACCATGACAAATAAAGTGAAGAAAATAAGGAAAATAGAACCTGTACACCAAAGAGTCATACTAGAATTACAGCCTAAAAAAAGAGTCTGTGCCTATGCAAGGGTAAGTACAAATTCCATAGATCAGCAAGGATCTTTCCATGCTCAAGTAGATTATTACAAGAAATTTATAGGGAAAAGGGATGACTGGGAATATGCAGGGGTTTATGCAGACGAGGGTAGAAGCGGTACTCAGATTAAAAAGAGAGATGAGTTTTCACAGATGATAAAGGATTGTGAAGATGGAAAGATAGATATGATTATTACTAAATCAGTCACAAGATTTGCTAGAAATACTGTAGATAGCATTAAGGCAATAAGAAAACTAAAATCACTTGGAATAGGAATATTTTTTGAAAAGGAAAACATCAATACTTTATCAGAAAAAAGTGAGATGTTATTAACCATATTAAGCTCCATAGCCCAAGGTGAATCAGAAACCATATCTACCAATAATAAATGGGGAATTAAAAAAAGATTTCAAGATGGAACATTTATATTAAGTACCCCTTCCTATGGATATACTAAGGATGAAGATGGAGAATTAATCATCAATAAGGAAGAATCTAAGATTGTTAGAAGAATTTTTACTGAGTATCTGAATGGTAAAGGCTCCTATTTAATAGCCAAAGGATTAAACGAAGATAATATACCCACCATAAAATCAGCAGAAGAATGGCAGGATAGTGTAGTAAAAGAAATATTACAAAATCCTGTCTATGAAGGAGATTTATTATTACAAAAGACATATACAACTGAGGTGCTTCCCTTTGAAAGAAAAGTCAATAAGGGGGAATTACCTCAGTATTTTATTGAAAACAATCATGAACCTATTATCTCTAGAAAAGAAGGACAGCTGGTCCGTGAGATTTATGAGTATCGAAGAAATAAAATAGGGATAGATGATAGGGATAAATATCAAAATAGATATGAATTTAGCAGTAGAATTATCTGTGGTGAATGTGGGAGTACCTTCCGTAGGCAAAAGATTTATATAGGAAAACCTTATGAAAAAGTCCAGTGGTGCTGTATTCAACATATAAGAGATATTAATAAATGCAATATGAAAGCAATAAGGGAGGATATTATAAAAGAAGCCTTCCTTACCATGTGGAACAAATTAGTAAGCAACTACAAAGATATATTATATCCCCTTCTTGAATCCTTAAAAGGTTTAAGGACCAATGAAGAGCAGGAAGAAGAAATGAAAGAGCTAAATAATAAAATAATGGAACTAATAGAGCAGAGTCATATCCTAAGTAGAGTGGTATCGAAAGGGTATATAGACTCTGCTGTTTTTATAGAAAGACAAAATGCTCTGACAGTAGAAGTAGAAGCCCTTAAGAAAAAGCGAAATCAATTGCTGGATAATAACGGCTTTGAAAAAGAGATAGAGGGAACATTACGACTACTTGACATTATAAAGTATAATCCAGAGATTATAGAAGACTACGATGAAAAGCTATTTGTTCATACAGTAGATAAGATAGTTATAGGAAAAGATTATGATATTATATTCAGGCTTATTAATAATCTAGAGCTAACAGAATATCAAGGAAAGTGAGGTGGTAGACGTGCAAAGACATATGCCAATAGGATATAGTTTAATAGATGGGAAAATAGTGATAGATTTTGAAAAAGCAGAAGTGGTACAAAAAATTTTTAGTGAATATTTAAATGGAGCATCTCTCATTGCAATAGCAAAAAAGCTAACAGCTGCAGGACTTCTTAATGGAAACAACAAACCTAATTGGAATCATGGCTCAGTAGGTAGGATACTAGAAAATACTAAATATTTAGGAGATAGTATGTATCCTCAAATTATAGATAAGGTCACCTTTGAATTAGTACAGCAGCAGAGGAAATCAAAAAATAAGAAATTAGGCAGAACATCTCAGATTAATATTAGGAAAAATCAAAGTATATTTACCAGTAAATTAAAATGTGGAGAATGTGGGGAGAACTATCGCAAATACACCCATCATGCAGGAAGACCATCAGAAAAAAGTAGTTGGAGATGTAAAAGATACATCTACCAGAATAGAGTTCATTGCAGAAACTTATTTCTAACAGGAAAAGAGATAGAAAATATTTTTATATCGGCAACAAATAAAATTTTATCAAGAATGTGGATATTAGATAAAGAAAAGAAAAAAGAACAGCCTAAGATAAATATGGAAATTAGAAAACTAGAAGAACGAATTAAAGAGCTAGAGGATGAAAAACAATTTTCATCAAAGGAACTGGCAGAACTAGTATTTAAAAGGGCAAAGGCCTACTATAACATATCTACAATAGATGATTATGATTACAAGACTAAGAAAATGAAAGAAGAACTTCTTGATAAAGAAATACTTACAGAATTTAATGAGGAATTATTTATAAATATAATAAAAGAGATAATTATCTATAAGAATGGGAAAATCCAAGTGGAATATATAAATGGAATTATGATGGAAGAAGATTATGGAGGCATAGGAAAGGATGAATGAAAGTGGCAAGACCAAAAAAGAATGTAGCCTTTATACCGGCACAACCTATTTATGATAGAAACATAAGAGCAGAGTTAAAAGTTCTAAGGGTAGCAGCTTACTGTAGGGTTAGTACTACCTTGGAAGAACAAGAAGGAAGTTATGAGGCTCAGGTATCTTACTACACAGAGAAAATAAAAAACAATCCAAACTGGAAAAATGCAGGGATTTATGCAGATGACGGTAAATCAGCAACGAATACAAAAAAGAGAGATGATTTTAATGCCATGATAGAAGACTGTATGGCAGGGAAAATAGATATGGTCATAACAAAATCCGTCAGCAGGTTTGCTAGAAATACTGTAGATTCACTTCAAACTATAAGAAAGCTTAAAGAAAGAAACATAGCCGTATTTTTTGAAAAGGAAAATATAAACACCTTAGATGGTACAGGAGAACTATTAATTACCATCTTAAGCAGTCAGGCTCAAGAAGAAAGCAGAAACTTAAGTGAAAATACAAAATGGGGAATAACAAGAAGATTTGAAAATGGAATTATTTCAATCAACCATAAAAAATTTATGGGATATACAAAAGATGAAGATGGAGAACTTATAATAGTACCTGAAGAAGCAGAGATAGTAAAACGTATTTTCAGAATGTACTTAGAAGGCAGCAGTATACTAGAGATTACTAGAGCCTTAGAAAAAGATAAAATTAAAACTGCTACAGGGAAAGATAAATGGCACCCTGGAGTAATAGAAAAAATGCTAGTCAATGAAAAATATATGGGAGATGCCTTGCTGCAAAAAACCTATACAGTAGATTTTTTAACTAAGAAGCGAGTAAAGAATAACGGCATCGTACCACAATATTATATTGAAGATAATCATGAGGCCATTATACCAAAGGAATTATTTTATAAAGTACAGGAAGAAAAGGCAAGAAGAGCCAGTCTCAATAAATCAGCAAGAACAAGAAAAGCAAATAAGCTAAAGAAGGAAAAAAGTAAATTTAGCTCCAAATATGCATTGACAGAAATATTAGTATGTGCTGAGTGTGGACATCCCTATAGAAGACAAGTCTGGTCAAAATATGGACAAAAGACTGCAGTATGGAGATGTGAAAATAGGTTAAAGAATGGTACAAAAGCAAACTGTAAGAATTCACCTACACTTAAAGAAGAACCACTACATAATGCCATTATGACAGCCATAAATAGTGTGGTAGAAAATAACGAAGACTTTATAGAAGCATTTAGGGAGAATGTAATCAGAGTTATAGGCGGATACTCTACAAAAGACATACCTACAGAATATGACGAGAAAATAGAATCCTTACAACAAGAAATGTTATGTTTAATCGAAAAAAATGCAAAGCAAGGAGCTGTATCGGAAGACTTTGATGATAAGTATAAAAGCATATCAGAAAAGATTAATGAGCTTAAAAAGGCAAAGATAAGGTTTGTACAGGAGAAAAAGCAGGCAGATATATATGAACAAAGATTAATGGAAATGGATAGCACATTGAAGAATATAAGACCACAGGTAAGAGAATTTGATGAAGATTTAGTAAGAAGATTAATCAAGACCGTTAGAGTGAATAAAGGAGAGATATTAGAAATACAGTTCGAATCAGGGATAGTGATGGAGCAGACGGTAGATTACTATGATTAGGGGTATAGGAGCAGTAACATGGAAAGAAGATAGTTACTGCTCTAGAAATAATGAGAATATGCTAAGACTAAATTTGCAAAGAAAATATTCTTGAATTGTTTTCAACGATTAATTGACACTATCATTGTGGATAGCTTAGTTGAAATAGTGTGAATTGCCTGATACAATATCGTTAAAAGGATAAAGGAGTGGATAAGGATGAATACAAGAGATGTTATAGGAGAATTTATAAACTCATTTCAACTAATACTGAATACACATTTACCAGAAGCAAACAGAGACGCAATAGATGATATAAAAGCAGATATAGATGAGTCTTTAACAGAGATACTAGATAAATATGATATAGATGATATAGCAAAAGATAAAGTTGTCATGAAGTCTAAATCATATAATTATAATATGGCTTCTTGGGGGCTTGAAAAGTCAGAAAATGTGCTAAAAGAATTAGTTAGAATATCTGAGATGTTAGTAAACAAAGAATTAAGCTTCGAAACATGTGAGAATATGATTGATTATCCTGAAACTGCTGAGGAAAGATTTGAAGGTTCTTTGGGGATTGCTTTATATGATTTGCTTAAGATTTATAGCTTCTTTATTGATGAAGATTGGAATTCAGAATATGCTTCTTGGATACTTAATGAGGGTGAAGAAGGGTATGAAAAGGTGTTAGTATCAATGAATCAGTTAGAAAAAACAACGAAAGATATAAAAAAGGCTGCATTAACAGAATTATATAACAGCCTGATCTTAGAGAATATAAATAGAAATATAATACATGATTTATTGTGGCAATGCAGGAAAAAACAGGTAACAATATCAAAAGACATTGAAAGAATACAGGAGGAAGTTGAACGATGGACAATGGGAGAAATAACAGGGGAAGAATTTAAAAAAAATATAAAAACTAATATAAATAACTTACAAATTTATTTAAAAGACTTTTAGTATATGTCAATATATAAAATAATAGAAGGAAGATTTTCTCTTTTTCTATAAAATATGGTATATATAATCAATTATATAAATGAGCCTTAAAAAACAAAGTTAAGGCTTGTACAGGAGAAAAAATAAGATATGAATATGGATTAACAGAAATTGATAGCACAATAAAAACTACAAGGTTAGAGGTAAGAGAGTTTGATGAAAACTTAGTAAGGAAACTAATCAAGATCATCACAGTGAACAAAGATACGAGGCTGGGGATATAGTTTGAGTCGGGATTGAGAACATATGGTAGATTATTATGATTAAAAATCAGGGCAGTAACGAGGATATAGGATAAGTTACTGCTCTGATAGTGAAAGGGATATGATAAGATTAAGATATTCAGAAAATGCTGGGGGTTTTAGTATTGGTGTATATTTACCATATAGTTATGAATAAATGAAATGTTTTACTCAATGAGCTATTCTAATATAATCAGGATAATGGATATGTGGTAAAGAGAGTATCACCAAAATTTTATTATTTCTATTAATTTTAAAATGAATATTTATTTTTATTTTGGAAAGTATAGTATAGAAGTGTTATTATTTATTTCATAGAGAATTGTAAAAGAATTATATTGACAATTTACGTTATTTAGAATAACATAATAGTAGAAGATATATAATATGTATTGATAAGAAAAAGGAGGCTTAGTTATGAGAACTTTATCTGTTAGGAAACTAGCTGAAACTATAACAAGGCTTAGAGAGGAAAAAAACCTTACAAAAGAAGAATTAGGTAACTTAACTGGTATAAATAGAATTATGATTGGGCGGATTGAACGTGAAGACTTTATACCTTCAATTATTCAACTTGAGGCATTAGGAAATGTTCTTGGCTTCAATGTAACAGATGTGTTTGTTGAAAAAGAAGTAACAAATTCATTTATTGCACTTAGAAGTGAAACATTAAATGATATCGAAAAAGAGGGCGTAGATAAACTCTTTAAAATGATGATTTCGCTAAGGCAACAAGTTATGTTAAGGAGAAAATTTGAAGATGAATCCATCAATAATGCTTAATGAAGTTCAGATAGAGGAAATTAGAAAACTTGCTAGTGATAAACGCCAATCTTTAAACATTGCTAGTGAAGTGCCAATAGCTAAAGATATATTTACAATATTAGAACAGTTAGATATTATATTGCTGGAATATCCCATAAATTCAGAAGGTGATAGTCCAGCTTTTTCTGCTGCAATTATGTATTCGGAAGAAAATGGCAAGGAATTTGTTTTTATTGGTTTAAATACGGCTGACTATTTTGATAAACAAGTTTTTGCTATAGCGCATGAATTATATCACTATTACAGTAAAACAGGATATCATTTGAGTAGATTAAATGATGTGGAAAATAATCTTGTTGAGGCAAAAGCTAATCGTTTTGCAGCTGAGTTTTTGTTCCCAGAAGTAGCTTTAAAAAGCATCGCTATTGAAGAATTTAAAACATCAAAATTAGAAAAAATTCCGGAGAAAACCCTTCTGAGATTTATTGTAAGGCTTCAATGTACTTGGTGGCTTCCATATAGGTCTATAGTCAAGAGGTTAAGTGAAATAGGTGCAATCTCACAAGAACAATACAATAAACTTTATGATATAAATGAAAGAGATTTAAATAGTGAATATGGGAAAATGGGTCTTGCTTTTAATAAAGAGGTGTATAATAAACTAAATAAAAAGACTAATAAAATTGGGACATCTGCTAAGGATATAGAAATTATCATAAGAAATTTTGAGGATAATCTGATTGATGAAGATAAATTTGCTGAAACATTAAATCTATTTGGTAAATCACCAGATGACTTTGGATACAAGATTACAGTTTCTGATGAAGATTTAGATGAATTTGATGCTTTCTTTTCTGGAGAAAATTTTCATGAGGGTTAATCTTGAGAAAGCAAACCTATCATTAGTAAGTATTTTTGAAAATCCAAATCAGATTATAACTATTGATGCAAATTTTTTAATTCCTCCTGATCGAAGCAGATATGCAAAGAAAAGTTTTAGCTTTGCACTTTTTAAAAAGGTGTGGATAGAACCAATCTTTAATGAATTTCCAAAACTTGCAATTCATGAGTCTGTTTATGATGAACTTGTAGGTACGGAACTTAGGAATTATGTTGAAAATTTAAGGCAAGAAAATCCACCAAAGATTATTATTCATTTTGACTCAGAGCTTACAGAAATTGAAAGGCTTCTTAGAGATACGGTTGAATCTAGGATTTATCCTTATACTAACTACGATCCACAGATTGATAATAAGGATGATAGAGGAGAAGTCAAGAGCCTATCCTATATCGCAGTAAAAGGGCTCCTATACTTTGCTGCCCATGATAATAACGCTCTTCAATTAATAGAAAAAGCAGAAGAATGGTCCACAGGACTTGATAATGTTAGGGCGATTCATATGTTTGAGCTTATATATTATTTGTACTTAAAAAATAAAGAAGACAAAAAATCATTGAGAATGCTATATAAATATCAGTACTATTTAACTGAACACGAAAAGAGGACAAACCCTGAATGGGGAAATTTTATTAACCAGATGAATGATCTATATCAAGATTATAGTGTTTAGCCAGGATTGATTATTAGAAGCGGAAACTCTCTAGATTAACACTAAGGGCTTCAGCGATATGCTGAAGCTTTTTTGTATAATAGGAAAGTTCTACTTTCCTATTATATAAAAAAGCAGCCATGAAAAAATCATAGCATGCCAAAAAAACCTAATGACATATTAGATTATTTTTTGTATTCATAATGGACACCACGAATACCAGTATAAGATTTAGGTGTCATAGAACCATCACAAA
>Ga0129309_1000657_pt1 | contig 24393 bp, 23 predicted proteins | sample L1105metagenome_FD_94439 | JGI IMG/M metagenome (GOLD analysis project Ga0129309, IMG submission 94439) | Ring-tailed lemur group fecal microbial communities from Wisconsin, USA - L1105 metagenome | ecosystem: Host-associated > Mammals > Digestive system > Large intestine > Fecal | place: USA...
GAATTCCTTACGGTATGCAGGAATTAACTTCTGATCGATAATACAGTGATAGAATTCCTGCAGCTTAGGGTCAGAACTTTCTTTTAAGAAGTCATACTCTCCGTCCAGTATCGCATTGGCCTGCTCATGTGTGATAGGAATCAGTTCTTTGGTAACGACATTCATGTCCTTTTCTTTTTTTTCAAGGAAAACATCTTCCATATCTTCCATTACGATGGAATAATCTGCAGGAAAATCCGCGGTCTCACTGCGAAATGTGACCTTACGGATATATGTAGAGAGCATGCTTTTTGTTTTATCTTCCAGTTCAATAAATTCGTGTTCTTTCTTCTTGTATTCTGTCATGTTCGTAGTACGAATGACTTCCGTATACATAATCTTGCTCATACAGTAACCTCCTGTGACCGGATTATGACCGGTCTCTGCGATATGCAGACATTAATAATAGAAATCAGAACCAGATTAGAAATTAAGGAAATCAGCATATGTGATCATATAAACTGATTCAATTCTGGATCGTAGTGATAATCAATTGCTGCCAGTTTCTCAATTACTTCTGCTTTGTTGAGACCGACTTCTTCACAAAGAATATCAAGAGAAGCAAAATAGTCTCTTAAGTGAGTATTGAGAACACTAAGAAGCATAATAGGATCGATTGGATAATCTTTTGCTGTCATAAAAATCTCCTTTTCTTTTCATATTATATAATATCATATTACATGCTGTTTGTCCTATAATTCAAGGAAAATTACGAAAAATTTAATAAAATAGGTGGAAAGTTTTTATGGTTATCAGTAAAATAGAAATACGATGAAAGGAAGACTGGAGCAAAGATGGAAATATATTTTGTCAGACATGGGGCAACAAAGGAAAATCTGGAACATCGATATTATGGATCGACGGATACGGGAATTCTGCCTGAGAGTCGGAAGAAGTTAGCAGGTTATTCGGATTGGTTTTTGCAGTGCGGGTTTGAGAAAGTATATGTAAGCCCGCTGCCGCGTGCAGTTGAAACGGTCCGTATATTGCTGCCGGGATGGGATTTTGTCAGGGATGCCCGTCTGGAAGAGAGACATTTTGGCATTTTCGAAGGAAAAACATATGAAGAGATCCTTTCCGCATATCCAAAGCAGGCACATGAGTGGGAGACGCAGTGGATGAACTATGTGATTCCGGAAGGGGAGAGTTTTCTTCAGGTTCAGGAACGTGTGGAAAGTTTCGCGGAAGATCTTAAAAAATGTGGATATCAGAAGATTTTGATTGTATCACATAAGGGTACGATGATACAATTAATGCTGGAACTGCTGGGGATTTCGCCGGAACAGTATTGGAAGTTTACATTGGAATCCGACTGCTATACGAAGATTGATTATACGTATGGGAATGCGGTATTAACAAGATTAAATCAAACATTATAACGGTCCATATTATGCATGGATCGTTACGGATCAAGAGGAAAAGGAATATGGATTTATTTGATTATATGAGACAACAGACGATGGAACAGGAATCACCGCTGGCACAGCGCCTGCGACCGGTATCTATTGAGGAAGTTGTGGGACAGCAGCATATTATCGGGAAGGATAAGTTATTATACAGAGCGATCAAAGCAGATAAGCTGAGCTCGATCATTTTCTATGGACCGCCTGGAACCGGCAAAACAACCCTTGCGAAGGTGATCGCTCATTCGACAAAAGCGGATTTTATTCAGATGAATGCGACAACTTCCGGGAAAAAAGAGATGCAGCAGGCGGTACAAAAAGCAAAAGATAATCTGGGAATGTTTCAGAAGAAAACGATCCTTTTTATTGATGAGATTCATCGTTTTAATAAGGCACAGCAGGATTATCTGCTCCCATTTGTGGAGGATGGAACGGTGATCCTGATCGGTGCCACGACGGAAAATCCTTATTTTGAAGTGAATGGAGCTTTGATCTCACGTTCTAATATCTTTGAATTGTATCCGCTGACGAATGAAGAAGTTCAGAAAATCATAAAAAAAGCGGTTTATGACGAAGAAAAGGGAATGGGAACTTATGGAGCAGTGATTGAGGAAGAGGCGTTAGAATTTTTGGCGGATATGGCGGAAGGAGATGCCAGAACCGCTTTGAATGCGGTAGAACTCGGAGTTCTGACGACAGAGCCGTCGCCCGATGGCAAGATCCATCTGACATTAGAGGTTGCGGAACAATGTATACAGAGGCGTGCATTCCGGTACGATAAATCAGGAGACAATCACTATGATACGATATCTGCCTTTATAAAAAGCATGAGAGGATCGGATCCGGATGCAGCGGTCTATTATCTTGCAAAGATGATTGATGCCGGTGAGAGTGTCACATTCATTGCGAGAAGAATTATGATCTGTGCATCAGAAGACGTTGGAAATGCGGATCCGCAGGCAATTCAGGTTGCGGTTGCCGCCTCCGGGGCTGTGGAACGGATCGGAATGCCGGAAGCGAGGATTATACTGTCACAGGCGGCTGCTTATGTAGCTTCTGCTCCAAAAAGCAATGCAGCATGCATAGCGATCGATGAAGCATTAGATGTCGTTCGAACGAAAAGAGTTTCCGGTGTGCCGAACCATCTGCGTGATGCACATTATAAAGGTGCGGCAAAGTTAGGACACGGAATCGGATATCAGTATGCACATGATTATCCGAATCATTATGTACGGCAGCAATATTTGCCGGACTCTCTTGTCGGAACGACATTTTATCGTCCGACGGAAAATGGATATGAAAAAAAGATCAGGGAACACCTGCAATTTTTACGGGAATCGGCAGAAGATGAATAAAAAGCAGAGAACACGATGCATAAAAGTACCCGTGGAGATATCGAATCTGATATCTTCACGGGTTTAAGGGGAGGATAAGTATTTATTTTTTCCTTTGTGACATTTATAGTATAACCGGAATGAAAAAAGATATACACAATCAATTCAATTTTTAAAATGAAGGATTTATCATGAATTGATTCAAAAAATTGACAGAGAGCTGCTTTTGAGGTAGAATAGTAGGCAGATGTAAAAACATACATAGAGTTTTGTATTTCGTGGAAAATTGTTTTTATTATCTATATTTTACAAGGAGGTCATTTGAAAATGAAAAGAAAAATGAAAAAAGTGGCAGCGCTGTTAGCGTGTGTAGTGTTGACGATGGGTTTGCTTGTGGGTTGCGGCAGTGATAAAAAAGAATCCAGTTCTAAAAAATGGGTCATTGCAACAGATACTGCATTTCAGCCGTTTGAATATACAAACGAAGATGGCGATTTTGTAGGAATCGATGTTGATATCCTTGCAGCAATTGCAAAAGATCAGGGATTTGAATATGATCTGCAGTCTCTTGGATGGGATTCCGGTGTTGCAGCAGTACAGTCCGGACAGGCAGATGCTCTGATCGCAGGTGCATCGATTACGGATGAAAGAAAAGAATCCGGCTGGATCTTCTCTGACGGATATTACAATGCAACGCAGACATTTGTTGTTGCAGAAGGCAGTGATATCAAGAGCCTGGAAGATTTAAAAGGTGAAAATGTAGCAATCAAGAACGGTACGGCAAGTGCCGATTATGCGAACAGTATCAAGGATAAATATGGATTTACGACAACAACATTTGATGATTCACCTACGATGTATCAGGATGTAATCGGCGGCAACAGTGCAGCATGTGTAGAAGATACACCGATCATTCAGTCGAATATCAAAACAAGCGGCTTAAAACTTCAGTTGTTAGAAGGCACTGAAAACGAAGGTACGCCATATGGTTTTGCGATTATGAATGAAGATAATCAGGAATTGCTTGATATGTTTAATGCAGGTCTTAAAAATATCAAAGATAATGGAACTTATGACGAAATTTTAAATAAATATTTGAAATAATCATTATGATCGTTAAAGGGAACGCAGAAGAAAAATGATTCTGCGTTCCTGTTATTAAACAGATAAAAAGGAGAAAAGAAATGGGCGTAATTATTTCCAGTTATGGAAAGCTTCTTCTTGCGTCAATGGGACAAACGCTGCTTTTGACCCTGCTTTCATTGATTTTTGCGATGATCGTAGGTTTTATATTTGCGTTGATGAACGTTGGCAAGAACAGGCTTTTTAATTTTATTGGTACGGTCTATGTTGATGCGGTGCGAGGCGTACCGTTGATCGTTCTGGCATATTTTATTTACTTTGGTGTACCGTCCGGAGTCAATATGTTGACGGGATCATCGGATTTTAAATTAACGGCATTGCAGGCAGGTACGATTGCACTTGCAATGAACTGTGGTGCTTATATGGCAGAGATTATCCGTGCAGGTATTGAAAGTGTTGATAAGGGTCAGATGGAAGCGAGCAGGAGTCTTGGCCTCAGCTATGGAAAGAGTATGAGACTGGTTGTACTTCCACAGGCAATCCGCACGATGGTTCCGTCGATTATCAATCAGTTTATCATTACCTTGAAAGATACTTCAATTCTTTCCGTTATCGGTTTCCCTGAATTAACGAATATGGGTAAAACGATTGTTGGAAGTACATTCAAGAGTTTGCAGACATGGGCAATTGTCGGCATTATGTATATGATCGTTATTGTTACGCTGAGTAAGATTGCAAAGAGAGTAGAAAGGAGGATAAACCGTGGCAGATAAAAATATAAAAGTTCATGTAGAGCATTTGAAGAAGAATTTCGGAAAATTAGAAGTCCTGAAGAATATCAGTGTTGATATTGAAGAAGGAGAAGTTGTCGTACTTCTCGGACCATCCGGCAGCGGTAAATCTACATTTCTGCGTTGTCTGAATCAGTTGGAACATGCGACTGCAGGTACGATTATCGTTGATGGGCATGATGTTACGGATAAGCATACGGATATTAATAAAGTAAGAGAGAATATCGGAATGGTATTTCAGCATTTCAACCTGTTTCCACATAAGACGGTTTTGCAGAATATCATGCTGGCACCGGTAGAATTAAAGAAAATGACGAAGGAAGAGGCGGAAGAAAAAGGAATGCGTCTTCTGGCAAGGGTTGGAATGGATGACAAAGCGGATGCCTTTCCATCACAGCTTTCCGGAGGACAAAAACAGCGGGTAGCGATTGCAAGAGCACTTGCGATGAATCCGGATATTATGTTGTTCGATGAACCGACTTCGGCATTGGATCCGGAAATGGTTGGTGAGGTTCTCAATGTTATGAAGGAACTCGCCGCAGAAGGAATGACGATGGCTGTCGTGACTCATGAAATCGGATTCGCAAGAGAAGTTGCTGATCGGATCATCTTTATGGACGGAGGCTATATCGTTGAGCAGGGAACACCGGACGAAGTCATTCTTCATCCAAAAGAAGCACGTACACAGGATTTCCTGAATAAAGTTTTATAATAAAAGCAGGGGGATTTTATATGAAAAGGATTATTACGATCAGCCGGGAATTTGGAGCCGGCGGCGGTGAGATCGGCAGACGTGTGGCGGAAGAGCTTGGATATTTTTATTATGACAAATCCATTATTTTGCAGGCTGCAAAAGAATCAAATGTCGACATTGAGCGGCTGATCCGGTATGATGAGAAGGTTCCGTTTAACTTTGGATTTGCACAGAGCCTGTTTGATTTTTATAATCGGCCGCTGAATGAAAAGCTTTTTGAAATTCAAAAGAAAGTCATTATGCGGATTGGTGAAAAAGGAAGTTGTGTCATCGTCGGCAGGAATGCGAATACGATTTTGAAAGAATTTGATCAGGGTCTGCATGTCTTTATCCATGCAGCACCGAAGTGGCGTTTGAAGAGAATGCAGCAGGAATTTCCGGATATTAAGAAGGAGAGTTTTAAAGATCAGATGAAGAGCATTGACCGTGAACGTCGAAAATATTGTGCACATTATACGAATACGGAATTTGGGGTTGCAGACTACTATGATCTGTGTCTGAATACGTCGAGATTGGGAATCGATGCATGTGTAGACACGATTGTTAAGCTTGCACAGGAATAATGATCATACGTCGGCGGACATCCGGATTTCGGCAATCAAAATTTTCTGTCATATCTTGCAAACTTTCGTGTTGTCTGTTATATTAGTTGAGTTAGTGTAGTTTATTAATTTACAAATAAGGATGGTAGAAAGAATGGCATTATTACAGGATTGGCGTGACTTTGCTTACGCACACGACGATAATACACAGGCCGGACAGCAGTTTTGGCTGAACTACTTTGCGGTAGAAAAGGGAATCTATGAACAGTTATTGTCAGACAGGAATACGATTGTATCCGGAACGGTCAAAGAATTAGCGGAGAAGTATGATACGACGATACAGCTCTTTACCGGTTTCCTGGATGGAATTAATGACAGTTTAAAGACAGCGAATCCAATTGATACGATGGAAGAAGATACGGTTGTAAGTCTTGATATTGATCACGAAATGTTATATAAGAACATGGTTGCATGTAAAGCGGACTGGTTGTATACATTAGAGCAGTGGAATGATATCCTGACGCCGGAACGCCAGAAAGAGCTGTACAGAGAGCAGAAGTCATCCACAACAATCGTAAAGGGCAAAAAAATCGGAAGAAATGATCCTTGTCCATGTGGAAGCGGTAAAAAATATAAAAAGTGCTGCGGACGGAACAAATAGTCTGTGAGGAAACAAAGCCGGAAGTGAAAACTTCCGGTTTTCCATGACGATATTCATGACAAAATATCATATATAAGAGAAGCTGCATGAACGATTGTCGCTTTTTACAAATGGGAAACTTCGGTATAATGGGAAATAGTTTTTGACGACATGAAAGTAAGAGGAGGAATATATATGACATCAACAACGATTGCAATTTTAATTGCATTTGCTGCGTATCTGATCATGATGATCGGCGTTGGCGTTTGGTCAGCGAAGAAGACAACCGGCGCAGACGATTATTTTTTAGGAGGACGCGGACTTTCCGGTCCGGTTGCGGCATTATCGGCTCAGGCATCTGATATGAGCGGCTGGTTGCTTATGGGACTTCCGGGTTCCGTTTATGCACTTGGAACCGGACAGGCATGGATCGCGATTGGACTTGGACTTGGAACGATCATTAACTGGCTGGTCATTGCAAAGCCGCTTCGTGCGTATACGATCGTGGCGAATAATTCGATGACGCTTCCGGAGTTTTTTGGAAACCGTTATCATGACAAGAAGAAGGTACTGCTGGGAATTTCCTCTGCAATTATCGTAATCTTCTTCCTTGTATATACGGCATCGGCACTTGCATCCGGAGGTAAGTTATTCAACAGCGTATTTGGTCTGGATTATCATGCTGCACTGTTGATCGGAGCTGCCGTTATTTTGATCTATACATTTTTGGGCGGTTTTTTAGCAGTATGTACGACAGATTTTATCCAGGGTACACTCATGCTGATTGCATTATTAATTGTCCCGATTGTGGCATGGGGATATGTGAGCGGAGAGTTCAGTGCGATGCTGACAAGCAGCGGTGTCGATTCTGCTTCATTCTTAAGCCTGACACATAACGGAGATCACCCGATCACTGCAATTGAGATCATATCCAATATCGGATGGGGACTTGGATATTGCGGTATGCCGCATATTCTCGTTCGTTTTATGGCGATCAAGAATGAAAAAGAATTAAAAAAATCTTCCGTAATCGCAATTGTATGGGTCGTTTTGTCATTGGGACTCGCGGTCTTTATCGGCCTGATCGGACGTGCATTTTTAATGCCGGAGATCCTCGGAGAGACAGCAGGTGCAGCTTCTGCTGAATCTGTATTTATCGAAATGATCAAGAAATTGTTCTTAGAATTGCTTCCACTGGCGTTTGTCGGCGGTATTTTCCTGTGCGGTATTCTGGCAGCGATCATGTCAACCGCGGATTCACAGCTGCTGGTATGTTCTTCGGCAGTGTCGGCGGATATTTATAAAGATATCATTAATCCGGATGCATCTGACAAAAAAGTGTTGAGCATCGGACGTATTACGACAATCGTAATTGCAGTACTTGCAATCTTCATTGCCTGGAATCCGGACAGTTCCGTTATGGCACTCGTATCCGATGCATGGGCAGGACTTGGTGCAGCATTTGGACCACTGGTTGTGATGAGTTTATTCTGGAAGAGAACGAATCTGCCGGGAGCAGTCGCAGGACTGGTATCCGGAGCTGCTACGGTAATCGTGTGGGATTATCTTCCACTTGTCGGTGGACAGACCATTTATGCGGCAACCGGCCTGTATTCTCTTGTAGTCGGATTCGCAATCAGCCTGGTTTGCATTGTAATCGTCAGCCTTGTTACAAAAGAACCGGAAAAAGCAATTTATGACGAATTTGAAGCATATAAAAACTATAAAGAGGAAAATTAAAACCAGATCATAAAAATTATAAGAAGCTGATTTGTGGAGAGCCTTCCATGAATCAGTTTCTTTTGTCTGTGTCCGCTTTGTTCTATTCAAAGAGACCATGAAACAAGAATGACAAAAAGAAATGAATATGCTATAATATGATATCTATATAATGAAACAGGAGCAGATATATGATTCGATTTGCGGCAATCGCTTCCAATGCGGCTATGGATCGTTTTTTGGAAGGAATAAAGGCTTGTGAGGAAATGGAATGCACGGCAGTATATGCAAGGACGGCTGAAGAGAGAACAGTACTTGCACGAAAGTACCATTTTGAAAAAATATATGATCATCCGGAAGATCTGGCGATGGATGAGACGATTGATGCGGTTTATATTGCGAGTCCGCCTGCCCGCCATTTTGGACAGATCATGATGATGCTTAATTATGGAAAGCACGTGTTGTGTGAGAGACCGGCGGTGTCGAATGCGAAGGAACTGGAACTTGTATTACAGGCCGCTGAGGAGAATGAGGTTCTCTTCTTCGAAGCGGTAAAGACTCTCTGTACACCGGGATTGCGGAGAATCAGAGAACTGTTTCCGAAGATTGGAAAGGCACGGAATGCATTGATACGGAATTGTGAATATTCTTTCGAATATGAGCGTTTTCAAAGAGGGATGACGGATGCTGCATTTTCGTTGAAATTATCCGAAGGAGCGATCATGGATGCCGGGTGTGAAGCGATTCATTTTATGATAGCTTTGTTCGGTATGCCAAAGTCTTTTACGACAGACGGAAAGCTGCTTCCGGGAGGATGTGATGGTTCCGGTGCGATTCATGCAGAGTATCAGGATATGCAGGTGCAGGTTCTCTACTCAAAGACCGATGCTGACAAAAGGCCGAGTCGGATACAGGGGGAAGCAGGATGCATGCTGATTCCGGATATTTCCTGCATTCGTGAGATCGGCATCGTGGATTGTGAAGGTCATGAAGAATTATATGCTGTTTCGGAAGAGGACAGAGGGAATACCGGAGATTCTCTGATCTATGCAATATCAGAGTTTCGGTATCTGATCGAGGAAGAGGAAATGGCACATTCTTATTATCAGAATATGACTGCAGTATTTCGGATGATGGATGAAGTCAGACGCCGGATAGGAATTGTATTTCCTGCCGATAAAATTATGGAGGTATTGTAATGAAGAAAAAAATATTGGTGTTTGCGTTTCTTATGTGTGCTGCATTTGCAGTTACCGCATGCGGAGATAGAAAGGACGAATCAGAGTCGACAAAGGAGACTACCGAGAAGACAACGTCGCAGAAAGCATCCGAAGAGGATTCTATGGAGTCACAGTATGAAAAAGTTACGATAAAAGAGGCTTCGAAAGTTGATCAGATGTCAAAACCGGAAAAGGGCGAGACAGTTGCAATTGTAAAAGTTAAGGATTATGGCGAGATGAAGTTTAAATTCTTCAGCCAGGATTCGCCTCTTGCTGTTGAAAACTTTGTGACATTATCGGCAAACGATTATTATGATGGAATTACATTTCACCGGGTGATTAACCAATTTATGATACAGGGCGGTGATCCGACCGGCACGGGAGCAGGCGGAGAAAGTATCTGGGGAAAAGAGTTTGAAAACGAGACATCGGATACGCTTCTGCCGCTGCGCGGAGCACTTTGCATGGCAAATGCAGGCAGAGATACGAATGGAAGCCAGTTTTTTATTATCCAGAATAAAACGGTGACAGAAGATACGTATGGCGGCAAGACGGCAACAGACGAGCAGAAAGCAATGTTCGAAAAATATGGCGGATATCCGTATCTGATGGACGATTATACGGTATTTGGTCAGCTGTATGATGGATATGATGTATTAGATGCAATTGCGGAGACGGAGACGGATGAAAATGATTCTCCGTTAGAAGATGTCGTCATTGAAAGCATAACGATCACAGAGGCGGAGTAGGAACAGATGCTGACGATTGGCATTGATACGAAGAAAAAAGAACCGATCTATGAACAGATCTATAAATATATTCGCAAAGAGATCAAATCAGGTGCATTACGCTGTGGTGCAAAACTGCCTTCTTCCAGAAAACTTGCGGAACATCTGGATGTCAGCAGGAATACGATCGATCTTGCTTACAGCCAGCTTATGTCAGAGGGCTATATCGAATCAAAACCGAAGCGGGGATATTTTGTTGCAGATGTTGATGAGATTCTGGATTTTGCCGATGAGATTTCAGAAGAAGAGGATATGATCGAGAAGAAGGAGTCACTTCCGTATGAATTCGCACCATCCGGAGTCGATATGGTGCATTTTCCGTACAACACGTGGAGACGGCTTATGCGGGAAGTTTTGATGGATGATAATTCTGAAATCTTCCAGACAGGAAATTCCAGCGGAGATTACGAACTCAGAGAGGCAATCCGCATCTATCTTCATCAGTCAAGAGGAGTGATCTGCAGGAGCAGTCAGATCATTTTGGGAGCAGGAATGGAATATCTGATCTTATTACTGGCTCAGATCCTTGGTACCGATTATGCGGTAGGAATGGAGAATCCGACCTATATGCAGGCATATCGCGTGTTTACCCAGCTTGGTTTTGACGTGCATGGAATTTCCATGGATGAGATGGGAATGAAAGTGGATGAATTGTCAAAGCTCGATGTTCAGATTGCATACGTAACACCGTCCCATCAATATCCGACCGGGACGGTCATGCCGATCAGCCGACGAAATGCATTGCTCAAATGGGCATCCGAGAAAGAGGATCGGTTTATTATTGAAGATGATTATGACAGTGAATTTCGATATTATGGAAAGCCAATTCCTGCTTTACAGGGGAATGATAAAAATGGTAAAGTAATCTATATGGGAACATTTTCAAAAGCAATCGCACCGGCAATCCGTATTGGATACATGGTTTTGCCGAAAGAACTGCTTATGATCTATCAGGAGAAGATTTCTTTTTACTCCTGTACGGTTTCCCGTATTGACCAGGCAATTTTGAGTGAATTCATTCGAGGAGGTCATTTTGAACGGCATTTGAATCGAATGAGGGCGATTTATAAAGGAAAGAACCAGTATCTTATGCAGCAGTTGAAGGTGTTTGGAGACGACATTGCAGTGAGAGGTTCCTCAGCGGGCCTGCATGTGTTGGCAGAATTCAGAGGGATCCATGATCATGAATCATTTGAACATGCACTTTATAAAAGAGGCGTTAAGATACAGCGGATCTCCGGTTATTATATTGAGGGAACTCCGGAAAGAGAATGTTATATCCTTGGTTTTGCACGATTAAAAGAATCGCAGATCAAACAGGGGATTTTCATAATAAAAGAGATTTATGATAAATTTCGAGTACGAAAGGAAGAATAGACGATATGTCAGATAAAGATAACAACTATGAAACAGACAAATTTTGTTATGTATGCAAACGAAATGCAAAACAGGCAGGAAAGTTGATCAAACTTCCGAATGATATTTATGTATGTCCGGATTGTATGCAGAGAAGTATGGATATGATGAATAATGGATACTTCGGCAATTTTGATTTTGATAATCTTGATATGGATTATATGAATGACATGATCAAAGGCATGCGTCCACAGCCGGAAGTAAAGGCGAAAAAGAAAAAAGAGGCGAAAGAGTCAGCAGAGCCGATTGATTTGAAGAAGATTCCTGCACCGCATCAGATCAAGGGACAATTGGATGAATACGTGATCGGACAGGAACATGCCAAAAAGGTAATTTCTGTTGCAGTATATAATCATTACAAACGTGTTGTGACGAATACCATGGATGAGATCGAAATTGATAAATCCAATATGATGATGATCGGGCCTACCGGAAGCGGTAAGACGTATCTTGTTAAGACGCTGGCACGACTTTTGAATGTTCCGCTTGCGATCACGGATGCGACTTCGCTGACAGAAGCTGGTTATATTGGTGATGACGTGGAAAGTGTTTTGTCGAAACTTTTGCAGAATGCGGATAATGATGTGGAAAAAGCGGAACGGGGAATTATCTTTATTGATGAGATTGATAAGATCGCCAAAAAACAAAATGCACACAGCAGAGATGTCAGCGGCGAAGCCGTTCAGCAGGGCTTATTGAAACTTCTGGAAGGTGCGGATGTGGAAGTGCCGGTTGGAGCAACAAATAAAAATGCAATGGTTCCGATGACAACGATTAATACGCGGAATATTTTGTTTATCTGTGGAGGCGCTTTCCCTGATCTGGAAGGAATCATTAAAAAACGTCTGACGAAACAGGCATCGATCGGATTCAATGCAGACCTGAAGGACAAATATGACCGTGACAGCAATATTTTAAGTAAAGTTACGGTAGAAGATCTTCGGGAATATGGAATGATCCCGGAATTTTTAGGACGTCTTCCGGTGATGTTTACGTTGGAAGGACTGACGAAAGAGATGCTCGTACAGATATTAAAAGAGCCAAAAAATGCAATCTTAGAGCAATACAAGAAGCTGCTGGAGCTTGATGAAGTAAAGCTTGAATTTGAAGAGGATGCGTTAGAGGCAATTGCAGAAAAGGCGTTGGAGAAGAAAACGGGAGCGAGAGCATTGCGGGCGATTATTGAAGAATTTATGCTCGACATTATGTATGAGATTCCAAAAGATGACGCGATCGGATCGGTTATGATCACGCGGGCGTATATTGAAGGGAAAGGAGCACCGGTTATTACTATGCGGGGAACGGACGTTCCAAGACTGACACAATAAAAAAGAGGCTGCATAAGATAATAAAAACAGGTTTTATTATGAGTGATTCGTGCAGCAGCGAAGTTTATTATAGTGAAGAATATTATGATTTTTTAACGGAAAATGACGGCATCGGTTCTGACATTCAGGAGGAATCAGATGCCGTCTGCACGTTTCCGGCCAGTTATTGGATCTCTTCCGTCTATCTTCGGAGGAATGCACGGGAAAGGATTCCTTATGAAGCAGTTCCATTTTCACTGGTTCCAAAATGTTACGGATTGATGGATATCGAAGCCATCGATGACATGGGCATCTTACAGGTGCAGAGAAGCTCTCTGAATCTGACCGGATCCGGTGTTTTAATTGGAATTGTGGATACCGGTATCGATTATCAGAATCCTGCATTTCGATATGAAGATAACAGCACGAAGATCCTGGCTCTCTGGGATCAGACAGATCGGAATGGTAGTTTGCCGGCAGGGTTCCCTTATGGGAGTGAATATCGAAAAGAGCAGATTGAAGAGGCATTAAAAAGGGAAGATCCGCTTTCGATCGTTCCGTCCATGGATGAAAATGGACACGGTACATTTCTGGCCGGTGCGGCTGCAGGCAGGGAGGAGACAGAGCAGGGGTTTTGCGGTGCAGCACCGGATGCGGATCTGGTCATTGTAAAGCTCAAAGAGGCAAAGCAGAATTTAAAAAATTATTATTTTCTGCCGGATGATGTACCGGTATATTCTGAGGTGGATATTTTAATCGGACTCAGTTATCTGGTTACAAGGGCAGAAGAATGGAAACGTCCGATGGTGATCCTTCTGGGACTCGGAAGCAGTCAGGGCGGGCATACGGGAAATGGATTCTTGAGTGAACATTTAAACCGCATTGCGGTTCGGAAAGGCTATGTCGTCGTGATCAGTGCCGGAAATGAAGGAAATAGTGATCATCATTACCACGGACGTCTTGCAGACTCACAAGAAACGATTGAATTGAAAGTTGGACGCATGGAACGGGGATTTGCAATGGAATTATGGGGAAAATCCCCATACCGGTTTCGTATACGGCTGGAGTCTCCGACCGGACAGATGACAGAATGGCTGGATGCAGGTATTCGCGGCAACAGGGAATTTGCATTTTTGCTTGAACAGACACAAGTCTACATTGATTATCAGGTGGTTGATCCCTACAGCGGCAATCAGGGCGTTTTGTTCCGGTTTGATTCACCCGGAGAAGGAATATGGAAGATGATTGTTGCTGAACCGCAGTCCGGAGAAAAGGAATTCGATATGTGGCTTCCGATTCGAAATTTTATAAGTGAGGATACGTATTTTCTCCGGCCGGATCCGTTTATGACGCTTACCGCCCCGGGGGATACCGGATATCCGATTACCGTGTCAGCTTACCGGCAGACAGATGGTGCATTTTATATAGAGAGCAGCCGGGGTTATACGAGAAATCAACTGATTAAACCGGAACTGGCGGCACCGGGCGTTCAGGTGAAAGGTATCTTGCTGCGCAGCCGGTTTGGTACAATGAGTGGTACGAGTGTGTCAGCGGCACTTGTTGCCGGAATGGCGGCTGATTTTTTGCAATGGGCAGTGATTGAAAAGCATGAACCGGTCATTTCAACGATTGGAGTAAAGAATTATTTTATTCGTGGAACGAGAAAAGACAGTAATCGGAGTTATCCAAATCAGGAATGGGGATACGGGAAAGCAGACTTATTCCAGATATTTATAGAAATCCGATAAAAGATAGATATAATTTATAAAAATGGTGAAATGTACGAGGTACACTTCACCATTTTCATATAGTGGAAATTATTGTTTATTTTTTTTCGCACGGAAGCGAAGGGTGGAATCCAAAATCTTTTTACGGATACGGATATTTTTCGGAGTAATTTCCAAAAGTTCATCCGTATCGATAAATTCCAATGCCTGCTCCAGACTGAGTATTTTTGGCGGAGTCAGTTTTAAGGCTTCATCAGCACCGGAAGAACGGGTATTCGTCAGATGCTTTGTCTTGCATACATTGATCTCGATGTCATCCGTTTTGCCATTCTGTCCGACGACCATACCGCCATATACTTTTTCGCCCGGGCCGATAAATAAAGTTCCGCGCTCCTGTGCGATAAAGAGTCCGTATGTGATGGATTCACCGGATTCGTAAGCGATCAGAGAGCCCTGCTTGCGGTACTGAATATCGCCTTTGTATGGAGCATAGCCATCAAATAAAGTATTGATGACACCGGTACCCTTTGTATCGGTCATAAAATCGCCGCGGTATCCGATCAGACCACGGGACGGAATCGAGAATTCCAGACGGGACTGTCCGGAATTATTGACCGTCATATTCTGTAATTCTCCTTTTCGCTGGCTCAGTTTTTCAATTACCGTACCGGAAAATTCTTCCGGAACATCGATGACTGCCAGTTCCATAGGTTCCAGGCGTTTTCCTTTTTCATCTGTCTTATATAATACTTCTGCTTTGCTGACCGCAAATTCATAGCCTTCACGACGCATATTCTCGATCAGGACGGACAGATGAAGTTCGCCGCGTCCGGAAACTTTGAATGTGTCCATATCTTCCGTTTCTTCTACACGCAGGCTGACGTCGGTATTTAATTCCCGCATCAGTCGTTCTCTTAAATGACGGGAAGTAACAAACTTGCCTTCCCTGCCTGCGAGCGGAGAATCATTTACCAGAAAATTCATGGCAATGGTAGGTTCTGAAATCTTTTGGAACGGGATTGCTACCGGATTCTCAGGGGAACATAAGGTATCACCGATATGGATATCGGATATTCCGGAGATGGCTACGATTGAGCCAATCCCTGCTTCTTTCACATCAACTTTGTTCAGACCGTCAAATTCGTAGAGTTTGCTGATTTTAACCTTCTGGCATTTATCAGGCTCATGTGCATTTACGATGACACATTCCTGATTGACCTGAATAGAGCCGTTATCTACTTTGCCGACACCGATACGACCGACATATTCGTTATAATCAATTGTGCTGATTAAAACCTGTGTTTCCGCTTCCGGATCGCCGGTCGGTGCAGGAATATGGTCGATGATTGTCTGCAATAATGGTTTCATATCCGTCATTTCATCATCAAGGCTCAGTCCGGCAACGCCTGACTTGGCAGAAGCGTAGACAAATGGGCATTCCAGCTGTTCATCATCTGCATCTAATTCGAGTAGCAATTCCAATACCTCGTCTTCCACTTCTTCCGGACGTGCTTCCGGGCGGTCGATTTTGTTGATACAGACAATAACCGGGAGATTCAGTTCTAACGCTTTTTTGGTTACAAATTTTGTCTGAGGCATTGCCCCTTCAAACGCATCAACAACGAGAATTACACCGTTTACCATCTTTAAGACACGTTCTACTTCGCCACCGAAATCTGCATGTCCCGGTGTGTCAACGATATTAATTTTAACGCCATTGTAAGTAATTGCTGTATTCTTCGATAAAATCGTAATACCGCGTTCGCGTTCGATGTCATTGGAGTCCATGACACGCTCCGCAACTTCCTGATTTTCACGAAAAATACCGCTTTGTTTTAACATTTCATCAACAAGTGTTGTCTTGCCATGATCAACATGGGCAATAATTGCAACGTTTCTAATATCTTCTCTGGATGTAATCACTTAAATACACTCCTTCTATATAGAATATCATTCTTTTGATTTACGGTTTACGCATTTATGAGACATTCTAACATAATTAGAAAATCAATACAAGTTTCCTTTTCTGTACATAATGATTGAAAATAGAAAAGGAAAAAGATATTTCATAATTCCTATCAATATGGTATACTTAGTAAAATATGAAAATGAAAGAGATCTTATCCATAGCGAGTATGGATGAATGTTGATAAAATGAGGTATGGACAAAGATGTACGCAAAAGAATTATTAGAGAAATTAAAACGAGAAAGGATTTTATCAAAAGAAGAATTTGTTTTTTTGTTGGAACACAGGGATGAAGTACGTGACGATGCTGCCGGAATCGCTCGTGATCTGAGCAGTCAATATTATGGCAGATCGATCTATCCGCGCGGCTTGATCGAGTTTACAAATTATTGTAAAAATAATTGTTATTATTGTGGGATTCGTGCCGCTAACCGGAATGTCAGACGATATCGTCTGAACAAAGAAGAGATTCTGAAATCCTGCGAGAATGGATATGGGCTCGGTTATCGGAGTTTTGTCCTTCAGGGCGGAGAAGATCCGTATTATCATATCGATCTCATGGAAGAAATCGTGGCTTCGATACGTGAAAGATACCCGGAATGTGCCATCACGCTGTCAATTGGCGAATTGGATCATGGGCGGTATCAGAGACTTTTTGATGCAGGAGCAGACCGTTATCTGCTGCGTCATGAAACGGCAGATGAGAAGCATTATCGGATGCTGCATCCGGACAGCATGTCGCTCGAATACCGAAAGCAGTGTCTTTATGATATGAAGGAGATCGGATATTCGATTGGAACAGGATTTATGGTCGGTTCGCCTTATCAGACGACAGAACATATTGCAAAAGATTTGTTATTTATCAAAGAATTAGACCCTCATATGGTCGGAATCGGACCGTTTATTCCTCATCACGATACCCGGTTTCGGGATGAGCCTGCCGGAACCTTGGAACTTACGACATTCTTATTGAGCGTGATCCGCATTATGAAGCCGAATGTTCTTCTACCGGCAACAACAGCATTGGGGACCATTGATCCACAGGGAAGAGAAAAGGGAATTTTAGCAGGAGCGAATGTGATGATGCCGAACCTGTCTCCGGTGATGGTTCGTAAAGATTATGCGCTGTATGACAACAAAATCTGTACCGGAGAGGAAGCAGCAGAGTGCAGGAGGTGTCAGTCCGTAAGGATGGAAAAGATCGGATATCATTTGGAATTTTGTCGTGGAGATTATAAAAACGAATAAAATAAAGTTTTAGACAAAACAAACTTCATTTTATTAAAAAAACAAAAAAATAGTTGACATTTGAAAAATCATTTTGTATGATACCGAATATCAAAGGCAATGGTGCTGACGGATGAGAATCCACTCAGTGCCATTTTTTTATGTATGAAGAAAATTACATAAAACTTTGTAAAAAAGGCACAAAGGCGTGTCATCTGTGAGCTAGCAGCAGGTGGCGCGCCTTTTCTTTTGAAAAAGGAGGATTATATTTATGACAGCAAATGATGTAATGGCAATCGTATCAGAAAACGTCTTTAGCGTTTGGTTTTTGATCGGTGCTGCACTGGTATTCTGGATGCAGGCCGGATTTGCAATGGTAGAGGCAGGATTTACCAGGGCAAAGAATGCAGGCAATATTTTAATGAAGAACTTAATGGACTTCTGTATTGGTACCGTTATGTTCATTCTGATCGGTTATTCTCTGTTATTGGGAGAAGACTTTATGGGATTTCTCGGAAAACCGGGATTTGATGTAATTACAAATTATGCAAACTTTGATTTCTCAGGATTTGTATTCAACCTGGTATTCTGTGCAACAACAGCAACGATCGTATCCGGTGCAATGGCTGAGAGAACAAAATTCTTATCTTACTGTGTATATTCAGCAGTTATTTCCGCTCTGATCTATCCGATTGAAGCACACTGGATCTGGGGCGGCGGCTGGTTAGCTCAGATGGGATTTCATGATTTTGCAGGTTCTTGTGCCATCCATATGGTTGGTGGTACTTGTGCATTGATCGGTGCAAAGATCCTTGGACCTCGTATTGGAAAATTTGCGACAGATAAAGCGGGAAAAGTAACAAAAGTAAATGCAATTCCGGGACATAACCTTCCATTGGGTGCTTTGGGATGCTTCATCTTATGGCTTGGCTGGTATGGATTTAACGGTGCTGCAGCAACAACTGTTCCACAGCTTGGATCGATTTTCTTAACGACAACCGTAGCTCCTGCAGTAGCAACCGTTGTATGTATGATTTTTACATGGATAAAATATGGTGCTCCTGATGTATCCATGTGTTTGAATGCCTCTCTGGCAGGTTTGGTAGCGATTACGGCTCCTTGTGATGTGACGGATTGTCTTGGTGCAGCAGTAATCGGTGCAGTTGCAGGTGTTTTAGTTGTATTTGGCGTATGGTTATTAGATTATAAATTACATGTTGATGATCCGGTAGGTGCAGTTGCCGTTCACTTTATGAATGGTATCTGGGGAACGATCGCAGTTGGATTATTTGCAACGGATACTGCTCCGGAAAGCGGACTGGTTGGCTTATTCTACGGCGGCGGCTTCAAATTATTAGGAATTCAGCTCGTTGGTTTGATCACGGTTATGGCATGGGCAGCCGTTACGATAACCATTACTTTTATAGCGATCAGAGCAATCTTTGGACTTCGTGTAGATGCCGAAGAGGAGATCGTTGGTCTGGATATTATGGAACACGATCTTGCAAGTGCTTATGCAGACTTTGCTCTTGCATCGAATATTAACAACTTCTCATCCGGTGCTTCCGTTGAATTACCGGAAAATGCAGTTCCGGTTGATGATGCAGTTCCTGTTCAGGTACGCAGTGCTGCTCCAACAGCAACAGACAGCGATGTACCTTTGACAAAAATTACGATTTATGCAAAACAGAGCCGGTTTGATGCTTTAAATGAAGCAATGACCAAAATCGGTATTACCGGAATGACAGTTACCAATGTTCTTGGATGCGGCGTACAGCACGGAAGAGTCAGCAAATACCGTGGTGTTGAAATGGATATGAACCTGATTCCGAAAATCCAGGTTGACATTGTAGTAGCGAAGACAGATCCTCAGAAAGTGATTGAGGCTGCTAAGAAAGCACTTTACACAGGTCATGCCGGTGATGGTAAGATCTTTGTATACAATGTATCAAATGCAATTCGTATCAGTTCCGGTGCGGAAGGTACAGAAGCATTAGAAAATTATTACTGGTAAAACTTTAATTTTACATTACATATGATAAAAAAGATCCGGGAGAATCGTGCGTTCGATTTTCCCGGATCTTTTGCGTAAAGAGAAAGAAGTATTGTATGATTTTAAGTTTTCATAATTGAGAAAAAGTTCTTGCTGTAGAAAAAATGTTATGATATGATTAAAGATACGTAATTATTGCATGATGAAAAATTTTTATTTTATAAATGATATAAAATGAAATTATTTCATAATTAAATGTAAATAAAAAAGGGAGGAAACTATGGCAGAACAGGTAAGAGAAGAGAATAAAATGGGTGTTATGCCGATAAACAAACTTTTGGTCAGTATGTCGATACCGATGATGCTTTCTATGCTGGTCATGGCACTCTATAATATTGTTGACAGTATATTCGTAGCAAAATTAAGTGAAGATGCATTAACCGCAGTATCTCTTGCGTTTCCGGTACAGAATCTGATGATTGCTTTCGGTACGGGAACCGGCGTCGGTGTCAATGCGTTGCTTTCCCGTTCGTTAGGGGCAAAAGATGTAGAATATGCGAATAAAATTGCGAATACCGGATTAAAACTGGCATTTTTTACATATGCAGCATTTGCTGTTCTCATCGGAATCTTTGGCAGGCTGTATTTTCAAATCCAGACGGATAATGCGGTGATTCTTGATTATGGAACAACTTATATACGGATTATCGGCATTATGGCTTTCGGTATGTTTATACAAATGATGAGTGAAAAACTGCTGCAGTCAACCGGGAAGACGGTCTATACGATGATCACGCAGCTGATCGGTTCCATTATTAACATTATCTTAGATCCGATCATGATCTTCGGATTGTTTGGATTTCCAAAACTGGAAGTTGCAGGGGCAGCGATCGCGACCGTAACCGGACAGATCATAGCCGGGATCGTCGCATTGATCTTTAACATAAAATTTAACAAAGAGATTGAAGTACATCCGATGAAATATAAACTTTCCGCTCATGTAGTCGGGCATATTTACAGTATCGGAGTCCCGTCGATCATCATGGCATCCGTAAGTTCCGTTATGACATTTGGCATGAATAAAATATTGATGGCATTTTCTGCTACGGCTACGGCTGTCTTTGGTGTTTATTTTAAACTTCAGAGTTTTGTATTTATGCCGGTATTTGGGTTGAATAACGGAATGGTTCCGATTGTTGCATTCAATTATGGGGCAAGAAAACCGGATCGTATTATACAGACAATAAAATTAAGCATTTTTTATGCAGTATGCATTATGTTGATCGGACTGTTGATTCTCCAGGTCTTCCCTGCATTTTTGCTGAAAATGTTCAGTGCTTCTGACACGATGCTTTCCATCGGTGTTCCGGCACTTAGGACGATTAGTTTCAGTTTTATTTTTGCAGGATTTTGTATTATATCGTCTTCGGTATTTCAGGCATTTGGACATGGCGTTTTAAGTCTTGCAGTTTCTCTGATACGTCAGCTTGTTGTGCTGTTGCCTTCGGCCTTTATCTTGTCGCGTATCGGCGGTCTGGATGCAATTTGGTGGTCATTTCCAATTGCGGAGATCGTATCGGTCGTTCTCTGCTCGACATTTTTAGCACATGTATATCAAAAAGAGATTAAACCATTGTGGGATTAATTGAATTGAAATCAGCTCCTTGTGTTGTTATGACACAGGGAGTTTTTTTGTTTTTGTATAGGAAATTTTGTTGGATTTCCTATACAACAAAAATGCTTCGTGAGGATATGACCGGATGCATAAGGATGCGGAATCGCGGTTCAACAGAAGAAATGACAAGAAAAGTTGTCAAAATGGTTGACATTGTCATATGGGGATGATAATATAATATTGACAAGAAAAGTTGTCAAAATGACAAGAATAATTAGCAGATTGGGAATTGTAATTAGAGTTTGGAGGTGATGGAATGCCATTATATAACAGGTTAAAAGAATATCGTGCAAAGCTTGGCGTGAATCAACAGCGGATGGGAAAGATGGTCGGTGTATCCAGACAGACGATCAGTCAGATCGAGAGGGGAGATTATTCGCCGTCGGTCACTTTGGCACTAAAGATTGCAAAGGTTTTTGAAGTACAGGTAGAAGAGATTTTTTGGTATGAGGAGGATGAAGAACATGATGAACAGAAGAGAAGAGATTAAGAAAGAGAATAAAAAAGCAGTTCCGTTATTCATATTGTTAATTTGTATAGGAGGCCTCGTAGGAGGAATCGTAGGAGGGGCAAGCAGTATGATCCGTTTGCGGATAGATCAGGTGTTTGGCGGACGTTTGATCGTAGATACGGCGTTTGTTATTATGGTGGCAGTTGCCATTTTGACACATATTGCAGGATGGTATACTTATTTCAAGTGCAAGAATCGCTTAAAAGGATGGGATGAAGAAGATGAGGAAGTTCCGGAACACATTGAGGTGGGTTCTCAATATGCGATGTGGGGGATTACCGTGAATTCCATTGTGTCCTTTGCATGTTTTGCGGTTGTGGCGAGCAATTCCATGAATCAGATTGGAGAAGATACCGCGAAGCTTCGTTTTGTAATGATAGCGGTTGTCATTTTTGTGATAAATCTGTTTGCAGGTGTATTGATGCAGCAAAAGTTTGTTGATCTTATAAAAGAGATGAATCCGGAAAAGAGAGGAAGCGTCTATGATGTGAAGTTCACGAAAAAGTGGATGGAAAGCTGTGACGAAGCGGAGAAGATGCAGACATATCAGTCGGCATGGGCATCTTATCGATGCATGGGCTCACTGTATCCGTTTATTTGGCTGTTTACGTACTTAGCGGACCTTCTGCTGGACATTGGCATCTTTGCATCCGTTGTTGTCGCAGTGTTATGGCTGATCCAGACGAGCATTTATTATTATAAGGCGATACAATTAAGTCGCTAGATCTGCTCCGAGCGGAGTGGATGTATATCCGCAGCGGATACGGATTTCGTATGAATCACTGACAGAGACGGATACCAGCCTGATCTTATACAACACTTTACCTGCATACTTCGAAGAAAAAAAGCAGAAAATAGACAAAAATAGAAAGTCTAATTCAGCCCTTTGCGTCATACATTATATCGTTACCAGTTATACAAGAAGGGAGAAATGAAGATGACAAATCAGGCAATAGTAGCAGGTGAAGTAATTTCAGATTTTCAATTCAGCCATGAGATTTTTGGTGAAGGGTTTTATCGATTAAAAATTAAAGTAAAGCGTTTGAGCGATGCTTTTGATGAAATCCCGTTATTGATATCTGACCGCCTTGTAGATGTGAATCAAAGTTACATAGGAAAGAAATTAGAAGCAAAGGGACAGTTTCGTTCTTACAATAAACATGAAAATGAAAGAAATCACTTAATTCTTTCCTTATTTGTAAGAGAGCTGGAGTGGATTGACAGTTATGAGAACCATAAACCGAATTATATTATGTTAGATGGATATATATGTAAAGAACCGATCTATCGGATGACTCCTCTCGGAAGAGAAATCTGTGATATTTTACTGGCCGTAAATCGTGCTTATGGCAAATCAGATTACATTCCATGTATCTGTTGGGGCAGAAATGCACGATTTGCAGGCAATCTGGAAGTGGGCTCTCATATTCAGGTATTGGGCAGGATCCAGAGCAGAAAATATCAGAAAAAGACGGGAGAGAATGATGTAATATGCCGGGTTGCTTATGAAATCTCCGTTAATAAATTAGAAATTAAAGAAGAATAGTTGGATTTTCACGTTAATTGTGATACAATAAATCGATAAAAGCGAGTTATCTTAATTTCTAAATGAAAGATAATATACAATACAAAGAGGTATTGTTAATATTAATACACATGAGGTGAAAGTATGGAAGGACAAGTAGAAGTCTTCTGTGGCTTAGGGAAAGGAAAGACGGCAGCAGCTCTTGGTATCTGTATTCGTGCAGCCAGTCATGGAAAGCAGGCGATTATCGTTCGTTTTTTGAAAGGAAAGGATTCTGCACAGCTGGATTATCTGAAGAGGCTGGAACCTGAGATTCAGTTTTTCACTTTTGAAAAGCAGAGAAAGTGCTATGCTGATCTAACAGAAGTGGAAAAAGAAGAAACCCGCAACAATATCCGAAATACGATCAATTACACGAACAAGGTGATTGATGCCTGCCAGTGTGATCTGTTGGTATTAGATGAGGCATTGGGATTGGTTGAACTGGGATTGATCGAAGTGGATGAACTCATATCTTTTGTTCAGAAAAAAGATGATGATATGCAGATGATTTTTACTGGACACTATCTGCCAAAGGAATTAGAACCATGGGTGGATAATGTATACAGCATTAATACAGAAAAAGAACATTACGAATGAGTAAGATAAAGGAGGTCATAAGAATATGGCAATTTTTGAAGGGGCTGGTGTTGCATTAATTACACCGTTCAAAACAGATGGGTCTGTAGATTA